>JABLTO010016838.1_pt1 | contig 37220 bp, 41 predicted proteins | sample 7160091 | NCBI WGS metagenome assembly JABLTO01 (sample SAMN14651225, study PRJNA627086) | human gut metagenome | isolation source: feces | host: Homo sapiens
GCACTCATTATTTTGATTGCGGTATTTCTGCCTCCAGAAAGCCGGCGTCAGTTCATCCACCGTAGGTATCAACTTCGCATTTTTATCAGTATGCGGGTCCGCCGTGTAAAGACCCTCTATGTCCGATAAGAGTATCAACAGGTCCGCGTTTGCCACGGCTGCCACTATCGCACCGAGCGTATCATTATCACCGACCGAAATCTCTTCCGTTGCAACGGTGTCATTCTCATTGATTATCGGAAGCGCACGGAATTCAAGCAATCTGTTAAGCGTATTTTTGAAATTGGTATATCTTTCTTCGTTGCTCATATCGCTGCCCGTTACAAGGATTTGTCCCACGATATGACCGTATTCGGAAAACAATTTGTCGTATGTATACATCAGTTCGCATTGACCGACTGCCGCCGCCGCCTGTTTTGACGGAATATCCTGCGGTCGTTCGAGCAGCGCCAATTTGCCTATGCCCATGCCTATTGCGCCCGAAGATACCAGAATTATCTCGTCGCCCGCGTTTTTCAGGTCGCTGATGACTTTGCAGAGTTCTTCGACGTGGCGAATGTTCAGGTTGCCCGTTTTGTGCGTCAATGTCGATGTTCCGACTTTTATGACAGTTCTCATAGTCTTACCGTCCGTTCAAATATGTTTCCGATTTTGGATTATTCTGTATTATATCACGTTTTTGTTTCGATTTCAACGCTTTTTTATGCCGCGGTGTATAAATATGAAAAAATGTCGATTTTTAACAAGTAAAAACGCTCTTTCAACCGTATGAAAGAGCGTTTTCCGTATATGTTTACCGGTTTTATTCAATCTCCGTTCCGCTGTAATAATATGTTATTATCTGCTCGTAGGACTTGCCCTCTTTTGCCATTTCGTTTGCCCCGAAAAGGCTCATTCCCGCAAGGTTTCCGTACCCTTTGACCGTGAATATGAACTCACCGTTTTTTATCCTGTATGAAAAATTCGGACTGCGCAGACCGAGAACCCTGCGCAATGTCTCTCCGTCGTTCTGCTCACCGCCGACCTTTGCCCCGATAACAGCGCCCGCTTTTGTTCTTTTAATTTCCGTTATCCATTCGGTCTCACTGCCCGAAAGAGTTATTTTTAATCCTTTTTCCAGCATACGTTTAACTTCATCGACTTTGATTTTTTTCTCCGACAGATATTCCTTTGCCGTTTTGTCCGCTTCCGATTCAACGCTTTTCAAGTATGAAATTTCGTCCCCCTCGGCATTTCCGACGCTTTCCGTTTTTCCTGCGGAAATTATATGTATCTGCGCGTTTATCGGTTCTCCGTCATAAGTTATCGTCTTGCCGTTGCACTCTTTCACAAGTTTTTCTATTCTGTTAACCGTATCTTCTCCGTACAGGCGCACGCAATCTTCTTTTGACGGCAGTTCTGTTCCGTAAAAGTTTTCATCTTCGGTGGTCACTCCGTTTTTTGCGTCATATAATTCTTTTGTGCGAAGCGCGACTGCCGCCGCTTTGATACTTTCGTCTTCCGTCAGATATTCCGAAAGCGAGCATATTCGGCAAACGATTTTGTCCGTTTCGCTTTGCGGTTGCAACGTCTGCTCGGTCTGCTGTTCAGGGGCGTTTACCGGTGCTATTGCGGGTGTTGCGTCACGTCTCACTCCTATCGTTGCGCAGTAGGGCAGAAGCACAAAAGAAACCGCAAATATAAGAAAAAAAGCCAAAAACTTGTTCATAATCTTCCATTTCTTATTTTTTTGTTAATATGCTTGACTATTTGATACTTTTAGAGTATACTATAATAAATATCTATGGTAAATTATATTCATTTTGATAACCGATAATGACCGAAAGGAATCAGAAAATGACCGAAAAACCGAAATCTCAATCCGTCAGACGGAAAAACAGATACGGGGCAGCGTTCTTTTATACTTTTTGCGGCGCTTTTGTCGTTGTCGGAATAATCGCCATCGCGATATTCCTCGGAACGCAGGATCATAATATTTTTGACTTTTCTTCCCGTGAGTTGTACGAGGAGGCGCGTCAGTATATACTTGTCGGAGATTACGACAACGCAGAAAAATCCCTGAAAAAATGTATCAAGAAAAATGCGACCAATACGGACGCCGTGCTGTTGCTGGCAGATTTATATGAAGGGCAGTCAAGACAGGACGACGCAATAAATATGATCCTCGACTGCATTGACGAGTCCGAAAAAAACGCTCGAAACGACCAGCTTTATAAGCGCATTATCCAACTTTACGTTTCAAAAGGCGACATTTCCGCCGCAATAGACTTTTCAAAAGGTCTTTCGTCTTATATAAAGACAAGACTTTCCAAAGTCAGACCCGCAGATCTGAAAGTTACACCCGCAGGCGGTGAATACGAAAGTTCCGTAAATGCTACGATAAAGTATGCGGAGGGCTGCACCGTTTATTATACGATAGACGGCTCGACGCCGAGTTCTTCAAGTTCTGTTTACGGCGAAGAACCTATCCTTCTTCCCGTAGGAAATATAACGCTCAAAGCGGTTGCCGTAAATCCCGCGAACAATCTTGTCAGCGAACTGTTTGAGGGCACATATACGATAAAAAGCGACCTTAATCCGTATCAATTTGTCGATGCAAAGGTTGAACAAATCGTGCGCTCCACTATAGGCAAAAGTTCGGGTACGGTTTATTACAAAGACCTTGCAAGGGTTAAAAAATTTGATAACTCTGTCGGCGGAGACGGTCTTATAACAACATTTGAAGACCTGAAAATGATGACGGGCATAACCGAGATAGTTCTGAACGGCGAAACAAAAGTTGCGGATTTCGATGTTTTCGGTTCATTACCGTCTCTGCGCCGTGTGACGCTTACAAACTGCAATCTCAATAACGGCGACGCTTCAAAACTCTTCTCCGCTTGTCCGAGCCTGACGTATCTTGATATAAGCGGAAACAACCTGAGCGATATTTCTTCGATAGTGGCGCTGAGGAGCATTTCAACGCTTGATATTTCGGGCAACGCCATTGAAGACGCCGCTCCGATAGGCGAGTTGACAAGCCTTACTTCGCTCAACATCGCCGCAAATAAGATATCGACCGTGAAATGGTGTTCGTCGCTTACCTCCCTTACTTCTTTGACTGCGGGCGGCAACGATATTACCGATTATTCTCCGATATCCGTTCTCGGTTCGCTGAAAACGCTTTCTTTGAATTATGCGGGAATTTCCGATGTCGGATTTATCTCTTCGCTGAAAAACCTCGAAACTCTTGATTTGAAGAGCAACTCAATTTCGAGCGTATCCGCTTTGACGTCGCTTTCGTCTCTCGAAACGATAAACGTATCGGGAAATGCTTACATAGAAGATCTCGGCGCTCTGAAAAATTGCGGCAGTCTCAATGTTGTTACTTGCTCAAACATTACATCCGAGCAGGAGCAGGAACTCATCTCCGCAAATATAACCGTTGTCAGAAATTAGAGGTCGGTATGCCTGTTATTGTAAACAAATCTGAATATAACGAAGAGACTTTTTGGAACGGCGCGACCGTTTCCAAACGCGGTATATTTATTGCCGTAAGAAGCATATATATTGTTATTTCGCTTGCAGCGCTCATAATCGCTGTTTTTGTTATGGGCAAAGTCGGGTTGAGCGTTGATGAAATTCAGGCGGCTGTTCGCAGTTCCGCGGTTCCCATGGCAATATTGCTTGCCGTTTTTGCATATTCGACCGTAAAAATATTTACGTTCAAACGCGGAATAAGAAAAAAGTTTATGGATTCCCGTACCCGCGCTTTTGAGTCAAAGACTCTTACATTTAACGACGAGGGATATTCATGTGTCGGCGAATATGAGAGCCGTGACGTGACTTATACATATGTTGACCGTGTTATCGAAACAAAAACGGCATTTTATATTATAAATAAGTCGGGCATGGACATCGTTGCAAAAGACGGCTTTGAGCAGGGGACTGTCGACGATTTCAAAAAATTGATTTCGGAGAAATGTCCCGGAGCAAAGAAGAATTTCAGATAAAATATCGAACGTTACTATATTGGACTTTTTTGACGTGGAGATAACGTATGTTGACGGAAGACGATGTTATAGAATACGCGCTTTCGATGCCGGGCGCTTGCGTTCGGTATCCTTACGGAGACTCTCCGCTTGTTCTCTCGACCGCCGATGTTCATGAGTTCTGCGACGTATATGAAGGGACGAAACCTATTCACCTTGTTATGAAATGCGATCCGGACGAAGCCGTGAGACTTCGCGAAAAATATTCCGAGTCCGTCAAACCCGGTTACCGCTGCAACAAGCGGCATTGGAACTCTGTATTCCTTGACGGAAAGATTCCCGATGAAGAGATCAAAGAAATGATTTATAATGCGTTTATGCTGATGAATAAGCGCAAAAAACGCAAATAACATTCAATTTATCATATATGATAGTTTTTGGAGGCGTGCTATGGCAATTCTTGTTACGGGAGGCACCGGTTATATCGGCAGCCATACCTGTGTTGAACTTATCAAGGCTGGTTATGAGCCTGTTATTGTTGACGACCTGAGCAATTCGAAAGCGGATGTCGTTGATAAAATCGAGACCATCACCGGCAAACGTCCAAAGTTTTATCAGGCGGGAGTTCAGGATGTTGAGATGATGAGAAAAGTTTTCACCGAAAACAAAATCGACGCCGTTATCCATTTTGCCGCATTCAAGGCAGTAGGTGAATCCGTCAAATTCCCGCTTAAATATTACAGAAACAATATTTCGGGAACGGTATCTCTCTGCGAGATAATGAACGAATTCGGCTGCAAACGCATTGTTTTCTCATCTTCCGCAACCGTTTACGGTGCGCCGAAGAGCGTTCCCATAAGAGAGGATTTTCCGCTTCATACCACAAACCCGTACGGCAGTACCAAACTGATGATGGAAATGATTCTTTCCGACGTTGCGAAAGCAGATCCCGAATGGAGCGTTATCCTGCTTCGTTACTTCAATCCCATCGGAGCACATGAAAGCGGGCTTATCGGCGAAATGCCCAACGGCATTCCCAACAACCTTATGCCTTATATCGCGCAGGTCGGTGCGGGAAAACTTGATCATCTGAACGTTTTCGGCAACGATTATCCGACAAGAGACGGCACGGGCGTCCGCGATTACATTCACGTAGTGGATCTTGCAAAAGGTCATATCAAAGCCATTGAAAAGGCTATGAAGAGCGACGGCGTGAACATATACAACCTCGGTACCGGCAACGGTTACAGCGTTCTTGAAATCGTTCATGCCTTTGAAAAGGTAAACGGTATTCCCATTCCTTATGAAATAAAGCCGAGAAGAGACGGTGACATAGCGGAATGCTATGCAGACCCGACAAAAGCATTGAACGAACTCGGTTGGAAAGCCGAACTCGGCATAGAAGAAATGTGCCGTTCTTCTTGGGAGTTCACTCGCAGATTTTTCGGTAAATAATCAGCATTTTTAGGTGGAGCGTTGTATGACCGTGAGACTTGTTGCCAATTTCATACTTGCGGGGCTTGCGGTCGCGGCGCTCGTATTTGATAAAAACAAATACGACAAGATTCTCGGGGCGCTGCTTCTTGTATTTGCCGCGCAGGGAATAATCAGTCATTATCTCGGCGGAACACATCCCGCAAGCATAGTTTTGGCATATTGTTTGCCGCCCGCAGGGCTGGCGTTTATCCTTGTCGCTGCAAAACGGTTAGCGGAACTGTTCGGAAAAAAAAGATAGAAAAGTATTGTTTTTGGCGAAAGCGGTTAAGAAAATTTGAACTTTTTATTCTGTCTGTTTTTTTTGTATTGACATTTCGGATATAATGTGATATACTCTCAATGTATGTAGGCGTAGTATGCCTGTGAGTAAATGTTACACTGCTAAATTTCTTTTTTGGGGGAGATTGAAAAATGAAATACGAAACCCCTTATATTGAAATAATCAGATTCGAAGATGCTGACATTGTCACAGCGTCGGGTCTTACCGTTGAGTCTGCCGGTGACGGGGATTGGAAAGATTTCGGCGATCTTTTCGGCTGATTCTTCCGTATATTATTGGTTATATTTTTTATTGAACTTGTGTGTCGGCGTAAGCCGACACTTTTTGTTTATGTTGGGGATGTTCGAAATATCTATGTTTCTGTTTGATACCGATGTATACTTTCGGCGCAAATATTTACAGTTGTCTACCTATTATAAATATTGCATTGAATTGTGAAATAAAATTGAATGAAAAATGTGAAAATGTATTGACATATGATGTCTGATATGTTATACTTAAATATATATGACTCGATTATTTTTTGCTTTTTAGGGGGCTTTTATATGAAAGGGAGGATAATATCCTCGCTGTTGGCGATTATATTGATGATTTCCGTCGTTGCCGTCGGAGCATCTGCGGCTGCCGCCGTCGATCTTTCCGATTATACCGCCTCGGACAGCACGGTTGATTTTCATATTAAAGAGATATATTCCAAGATAGACGTTGCCGAATACCGTGCGCTGGATGAAGTTGTCGCTTATGCGAATGCCTTGAAGTCTGCGGCTGTCAACGGTACGTCCGTTTCCGATATTTCGATTTCGTGGAACGGTTCGGAATACGGTCTTGAAGATTTCTGCGATGAAATTGTTTTTCCCGTTATTCCGATGGGTTCGGGCGCAAGGAAAGCGGCGGACTCCGTTATGAACGATTCTTCACTTTGGCCGCTCGGAACTCCCGTAAAGGACATTTCACAAACCGTTTATGATTCTGCGTCGTATACGGAAGTTTACAACCTTTGGAAACATCTGCGCGACGACCACAAGGACGGCTTCCTTTCCGTCGCCGAGTTCATTGCCGAAAAAGCACAGCTCGAAACAAAGATAAAGGCTTTGAAAACCGTTGAGTTTCTTCCCGAATTTAAAATAGCTTCTGCGAACCTTACGCTTAGTGACAGCATTGCTGTTAACTTCAGAGTAAAGAAAGCTGTTTATGAGGCATACGAGAACGTATATGCGGTAATCTCCAGCGGAGACAATACTGTAACCATAAACAACCCCACGTATAAAGAAGCTGACGGACTTTATGTCTTCACATTTGCAGGCATTGGACCTCACATGATGAAGGATTCGATCACCTGCACTCTTTACGGACGTGCAAACGGACAGAACTACATCAAGACGGTTGAATACTCCGTTTATAAATACTGTTCCAACCAGCTCGCGAAGACTACTGATGATGCGTTCAAGACGGTTGTAACAGACCTTCTTAACTACGGTGCTGCAGCACAGGTTTACACAAACTACAAGACTGACGATCTTGCAAACGCAGGCGTTGATCAGACTTATGCAACTGCAAGCCTTACAACAGAGCCCGTAAAACAGCTCAACACCGAGTATGCTACTATTGAAAATCCGACCGTTATTTGGAAGGGTGCTTCGCTTTATCTTGAATCCAAGGTAAATGCAAGACTTTCCATCGAAGTGCAGGATATTACCGGACTCAGCGTCAAATTCGTAATTGACGGAGTTGAGTACACCTCCAACAACTTCGAAGCACAGCAGGGGAAGGAAAACAGATACTACGTATACTTTGACAGCATTATTCCTTCTCAGATGAGAACTCCGTTTACAGCAACTGTATACAAAGATGGCGTAGCTGTAAGCAACACGCTTCAGTACAGCATTCAGTCCTATGTTGTAGGCAAGACAACTCCCGGAACAAACCTGAACGATCTTGTTATCGCTATGCTTAAGTTCGGTGATGCTTGTGCTGCTTACTTCAACAAATAATCTTTTTGTCTCTCTTCTTCCTCCCCGACGGTAAGTCGGGGAGCGTCTTTATTCTTTCCGTTCTTTGAAAGAAAATTTGTATTCGACATATATCGATATGATTTTTGTCTTCATATATGCTATAATCATTTCGCGGTCAAATTGAAACAAAAGTTTGCAGCAGAACACCGTGTTTGGTGCACTGTTTGTTAAAAGATACTACACCAAACACTTTTTATTGGTTATGATATACAATTTAATGTAACTTATTTTTACACCGGAACAGAAAACAAATTTGATTTTCTATTGACAAAATTTACGCACTGTGTTATAATGCTATTGAGAGAATAGTTACTCTATTCGCTGAAAAAATTTTTTACAGGAGGTCATATCTATGACTAAGAGAATTTTTGCTGTTGTCATAGCGATTGCAATGGTTTGCACAATGTTTGCTTTCGTTACGTCTGCGGCAGAAAACACGTTCTACTTTGACAAGTCTGCTAACTATGCTTGGTCGAACTACTTGAACGTTGTTAATGTTATCGACGACGGAAACCCCGATCTTGCGGATCTCCGCGCGGATGGAACTCCGTACAAGGTCTTCCTTAACGCGTTGCTCGCGATAATGAACGACCCTGCAGCCGGAGCTACTGTCGACGGCACCTACATGAACTCGTACAAAATGGAAGACGGAACTCTCCTTTACGATTATGTTCAGGATACGTTCGGAGCTTTTGCGTACGTTCTTCGCGGAGGTAAGCAGAAAGCCGTTGATTATTGGAACAGCAAACTGAGCGTTGCTCTTTCCATGAACGACAACGGTTACACTTATACCACAGCGGCTACTCAGACTGCATACGACAAAGATGCATATCAGGCATGCCTTTCTGCTCTTCAGTCCTACATGACGACCGCTAATGATAACTATTGCTTCAACGTTGAAAACGGCGGCAAGAGATATCTTGACCAGAAAGCTAAGTTTGAAACTCTTTGCTCCGCTATCGACGCTTGCGCACAGACAACTCCCTCACAGGAAGCTGAAGCAACCGTTACGCTTCCCTCCGGAACAAACTATACTTGGTACGGCTATCTTAACGTTGTTAACGTAATTCCCGACACCGAGAAAGAAGGTCTTCGTGCGGAAGGAACTCCGTACAAAGTATTCCTTACCGAAATGCTCGCAATTATGAACGATCCCAACGCCGGTGCCAACTCCGATGCCGCGTACATGAACGCCCATGCGATGTCCGACGGAACTCTTCTTAAAGATTACGTTCAGGACACTTACGGCGCTTATGCTTACGTTCTTCGCGGCGGCAGACAGAAGGCTGCTGACTACTGGAACAGCAAACTCAGCGTTGCTCTTACTCTCGGCAACAATAGTTATACTTATACCAATGCCGGCGCGCAGGAAGTTTATGATGCAACAGCATATCAGGCAGCGGTAGATGCTCTTAACGATTACATGGCAAATACCGGTGACGCCAGCTGCTTCGATGTTGAAAACGGCGGCGGCAGATTCTTTGATCAGAGAACAAAGTACAATGCTCTTGTAGCTGCTGTTGACGCTTGTGCTGCAACCGCAACTCAGCAACTTGTAGACTTCACCGGTGTTACCACCCCTGATGCTACCCTTACTTACCTCATCACTATGTATAATAACGTAGACGTTGAGTCCATTAAGGCTGATGCTGACGTTCAGAACTGGGCAAAAGCAATCAAAGAAGGCATTGAAGCCGGTCTCGGTAACGAGTCTATCAATGTTGGTTCTACCAATGTTGTTTCTCTTTGGGAAACAACGATTCGCTATACCGTTAAATTGAATGCCGGCGCAAGAACTGCGGCAGATGAAGTTATGAACAACAATTCGCTGTGGCCTCTCGGCGCTGCAATTGCCGATCTGAATCAGACAACTTACAAAACGGCTCAGTACAATGAAGTTTACAACCTTTGGGTACAGATCAGAGACGATTACAGAGGCAGCACTACAATTAAAACTTCCGAAGTTATCGCTGCTTGCGAAAGCCTGAAAGCAAAGATCCAGGCTCTTGAAGTTGCAAACTATAAATTCACTCAGGAACAGAAAGATGCTTACAGCGTTCTTAAAACTTATGTTCCTTACTATCGTGGAAGAGTTGAAAGAATCGTTCTTGATTCCAACAAGGCAACCGATATTTATAAAAACTATGTGGCTCTCGTAGTTAAGGCTGAAGGCTACATCGCTCTTGACTGGGAGAACGGTACTTCCGAGTCCTATCCTTCCGTTGAAGAGATGCATGCACTCGTTATGCCCGAAGCTATGGGTGGTTCTCTTGAAAACGATTGGTATCCGTTCCGTCAGGCATTCGGTCTTGACAACAACGGTTACGACACATTGCTTAACAATACTTACAATGCATGGGTAGAATCCGGCAAATATACCGATGATTCTCTTGCAGCTGTAAAAGCAAAAATCGACAACTTTGAAGCTGCTAACCTTTCCGGCAACCGCGGCTCCAACAACACCGACGCGGGAGCTCAGGAAGACATCGAATACTATCAGGCATTCCTTGTAGAAAAACCGGCGCTTCCCGAATTTAAAATAGCTTCTGCGAACCTTACGCTTAGTGACAGCATTGCTGTTAACTTCAGAGTAAAGAAAGCTGTTTATGAGGCATATGAGAACGTATATGCGGTAATCTCCAGCGGAGACAATACTGTAACCATAAACAACCCCACGTATAAAGAAGCTGACGGACTTTATGTCTTCACTTTCGCAGGCATCGGACCTCACATGATGAAGGATGCCATCACCTGCACTCTTTACGGAACTGCAAACGGACAGAGCTACACAAAGACGGTTGAATACTCTGTTTACAAATACTGCTCCAACCAGCTTGCAAAGACTACGGATGATGCATTCAAGACGGTTGTAACAGACCTTCTTAATTATGGTGCCGCAGCACAGGTTTATACTAACTATAAGACTGACGATCTTGCAAACGCAGGCGTTGATCAGACATATGCAACCGCAAATCTTGCAACCGAACCTGTAAAACAGCTTAATACAGAGTATGCAACCATCGAAAATCCGACCGTTATATGGAAGGGTGCATCGCTTTATCTTGAATCCAAGGTAAATGCAAGACTTACCATAGAAGCGCGGGATCTTACCGGACTCAGCGTTAAATTCGTAATTGACGGAGTTGAATACACCTCCAACAACTTCGAAGCGCAGCCTGACAAGGAAAACAGATACTATGTATACTTTGACAGCATTATTCCTTCTCAGATGAGAACTCCGTTTACTGCAACCGTATACAAAGACGGTGTAGCGGTAAGCAACACTCTTCAGTACAGCATTCAGTCCTATGTTGTAGGCAAGACCACTGCAGGTGTTGCACTCAACGATATGCTTGTTGCAATGCTTAAATACGCTGATGCATGCAAGGCTTACTTCGGCTGATTTCTGAGAAGAAGTTTTTGATTTGAATTCTATGAAAGGAGATATGCTCAAGATGATCAGACCTGAAATCGAACTTGTTGAAGTTGTTGATGTTATCACCACTTCCACAGCTCCTACGAAGCCGTCTTCTAAGCCCGGAATCGAGACTCCGGAAGATGAGTTTTAATCAAGTAGGTTCTTGATAACTTTCCCGCCGAATATTCGGGAGACCGTTTATTCGGCGGGAAACCCTTAACAGGGTACATTTGTTTGTACATTAAGAAGAGAAATAAAAACAAGTTTTTATTTCTGTTCTTTTTGCGCATACACTTCATATCGCAAGGAGGTCAATAAATATGAAGAGTAATTTTGTTTGCATTTTGGTTTGTGTTGCGGTTGTTTTGTTGCTTTCTCTCTGCGCTTGCACCGCGTCGAGGAAGGACGATCCGACATCCGAACCTACGTCTCAGCCCACAACGGCTTCTTCTTCGTATAGCGGCGGGCTTACTGAAAAAACATATGACCCGAGTCATGAGGAGTCAGGCGATTTCGGTTCGCTTTTCGGAAGTAACGCTTCGGCTTCTACACAAAAGGGAAGCCAATCGGCACAGGAGAAGACAACCGAGAAAAAACCCGATGATGCGGAACCGTCAGGAAGTTCCGCAGGCTTGAATGTTGAAGAAAACACGGAGGATTCGGATTGGAATCCATGGTTTTGAATGATAAACTTGTTTTAGGTTTGGCGGGGCTTTCGATCCTTGTTCGTTTTCGTTATTCTCAATTCAGAGAATTTTGCTCAAAATATATAAAGCCTGACTGCGATATTGTCGATTTTGAGGTCTTTGTGACCGATGAGCAAATCGCAGAAGAGATGGCGTGCGGCTCGCAGACCGAATGGGATGCGGAAATATTGTGTATATACAGAGCGATAGCGGAAAAACTTCCGCTTTACAACAGATTTGTTATGCACGGGGCGGCAATTTCGTTTGAGAATAAAGCGTATATTTTTACCGCGGCAAGCGGAACGGGCAAATCAACGCATATCAGACTTTGGCGCAAAGCATTCGGAAGTCCTGTCGGAATTGTTAACGGCGATAAGCCTGTAATAGAAATCAAAGATGACGGGACAAGTCTTGTTTACGGCACGCCGTGGGCAGGGAAGGAGCGTTGGGAACGTAATGTGTGTTTCCCGCTCGGCGGTGTCTGCGTTTTGCATCGCGCAGAGAAAAATTCAATCAAAAAAATTTCCGCTTCCGAGGCGCTGCTGCCTGTCATGCATCAGATATATCTCCCGAAAGGAGAGAACTCGGCACAGATTCAACTGGAACTTGCAGATAAGTTCTTGCAAAGCGCTCCGTTTTGGTCTCTTTTCTGCAATATCGGTTTTGAGGCTGTCAGAGTCAGTTTTGAAGCTATGACGGGAAAGTTTTTTAACAGTTATTTTATTGAAAATGAGGTTAAGTGATTATGAAAATAAAAGACGGATTTGTTCTGCGTGACATTGCGGGCGATACCGTTGTTATTGCCACGGGTGAGCTAAGTAAAACTTTTCACGGAATGATAAAACTCAACTCTACGGGAAAAGAAATTTGGCAGATATTGTCTTCGGGCGATGTCACCGAGGAATATGTTATAGAAGAAATGGCAAAAAGACACGACGCAAAGCCCGAAGAGATTTCCGAGGGCGTTATTGCGTTTATTTCGAAAATTAAAGAGGCAGGGCTTTTTGAGTAATGAGCATTGAAGAGGGCTTGAAGAAGAACGGGTATCATGCTTCTACCACTTCCGGATACAGTATGTATCCTCTTCTTCGTGACAGACGCGACAATATAGTTGTTCGCCCTTGTTCGGGACGGTTGAAAAAATATGATGTGCCGCTTTATAAACGAGGCAATGAATATGTTCTTCACCGTATCATAAAAGTTCTTCCCGACGGCTATGTCATTTGCGGAGACAACTGCATAAACAAAGAGTACAACATCAAGGATGAAAACATTCTCGGAGTTTTGACAGAGGTTTATCGCAATGATAAAAAGATAAACATGGATGGTTTGCCGTATAAAATATATGTTCGCATGTGCCGTTTTTTTTACCCTTTGCGAGTTGCTTACAAAAAGACTTTTGAGCTGTTGGGCAGAATAAAACGCCGTATAAGAAAAAAGAGATAAAGTGATATGAAAAGATCTGTAATCGTCGTTGTTGTATGCTTGCTTCTTTGCACTGCGGTTGTTTGCGGTGCAATATATTTAAGAAAAGAAAAATCCGCAGAAATCGTCGGAAGCGGGCATGACGATGAAATAAGACAACTGAACCAGTATGAGGCGCAAAAAAGCCAGCTTAAACGAAGAATAAAGGCGCTTGAATCTTCTTTGGAACGAAACCGAATAGGAAAAGGCACGGTTTCTTTTGTTTGTATCGGAACTCATAAAAAGGTTTACAATATCGTTTTTTCAAAGATAAATAAATACGACTATCCTGGAGTTTTGGTCTTGACCGAGGATTCGGAGGTCGATACGGAAAACAGTATAACTTCTGCTCAACTTTCCGAACTTATCAATGCGGGGTGGGAGATAGCGGTCAGCTTCTCCGCCGCAAATCAAGACCCTATGGGTTCTTTGCGGGCTCTTTTGAAAAAAGCCGAAGATCTCGGTATAGATAAGGTTCACACCGTGTATTTTGAACGTGCCGGATATTCCCAAGTATATGACGGGGAACTTATGGATCTCGGTATTGACTGCTCGATATATCACGGTGAGGGATTGACTTCGTCAGACATCGTAACACTTCCGGTTGCACCTTCCGAGGATGCTTTGTGGCAGGTTTATTCATTGGGATATGTTTCCGGCGGTAAAGGTGATATGTTGACAAGCCTTGAAGATCAGGGGGGCAGTATCGCATTTGAAATCAGTTTCGATTCAAGTTATTTGGTTTCATATTGCACGAATGTCGGTATCAATAACCTTTTGACGATATGCGTGGAACACAACAGTGATAAACTTAATTTTGTGACGGTTTCCGGCGCAAGAGAGTATATTTCATCTATCGGCAGCGCCGAGAGCAAGGCGATTGAGGTTGAACTTCAAAATAAAATTGAGCAGCACAGAAGTGAACTGTCCGATATAGAAAAACAAATAGAAGAACTCAGAAATCGTATCGGTGAATGATTATTAGATCTTTGTTAAAGATGATTAGTAAGAATTCTTAATGACAAAACAGCCGTTGTTTAATATTGGAACGGGAAAATATCTTTTGCACTTTGTAAAATGTGTGCCTTATGATGTCTTACCGTTTATCGTGTATTCAGGGGTATATTTACCTACTCAAAGAAATTCTTTGGTGAAGTACGTTATCTTTTAACCAAAAGCAAGGATAAGAAAGATAAATAAAGAAAATAAATATATTAAAAACCGCCCGACAGGGCGGTTTTTGAATGTATAAGGCGGGCTTCGAAAGAAGCCCGCCTTTTGGCACTTATCTTTGTTTTTTAATTAAGCGAAAATTCGTTTCTGAACTCTTCGAAAGTGTTCTGGAAATCTGTCGAACTTTCCGTTTTGACGCGGTTGAGATATTCGTGCGTATCGAATTCCGCGGCTTTCAGTTCAATCATTGCAACCGCTATGTTCGAGCAATGGTCAGCGATGCGTTCAAGGTTTGTGAGCAGGTCATTGTATACAAATCCGAGGTCAAGGGTGCAGTCGCCGTCACGCAGACGCTTTATGTGTCTTATCTTTATCTCGTCGCAAAGGTCGTCGATAACCTGTTCGAGCGGTTCAACCTTTTTCGCCATTGCTATGTCATTATCAGTGAAAGAATCCACCGTCAGAACCACTATTTTGGAGAGCGCGGAACTGATAACTCCGAGATCTTTTTGTGCGGCGGGGGAGAACACAAGTTTCTTTGCGTTCATCTCTTTTGCCGCATTTGCAATGTTTACCGCGTGGTCTCCGATGCGCTCAAAGTCGCCTATCGTATGCAGAAATTTTGATGCTTCGCTGCTCTGTTCCTGCGTCAGTTCGCGTCGTGTCATTTTGACAAGATATGTTCCGAGCTTGTCCTCGTAGCGGTCGAGAACCTCTTCTTTTGCCTGAACCTTGCGGTAGCCCTCTTCCGTGTACCCGTAAAGCAGGTTCATCGCTCTCGAAAGATTCTTTCTTGCTTTCCTCGCCATTGCGCAAACCGCCTCGTTGCTCTGTTCAAGCGCTATTGCGGGGTGGGTGAGGAAGCGTTCTTCGAGTTTGTCTATATCGTCCGAATCTTCTTCGTCGTCCGGCTTGTCCCTGAATATAACCGTAACTATCTTTTCAAGCAACTTTGTAAACGGCATAAGCACAACAACTGTGGCAAGCCTGAAAAGCGTGTTCATCAGCGCAATGGAAACCATGTTCATTTCCATGTTCATAAATGAGAAACCGCCGAAAATCGCGTTCGACGCGTAAAATACCGATGCCCATATAATAACGCCGAGAACATCAATAAGCAGATATACAAACGCGGTTCTTTTTCCCGCAACGCTCGCTCCGAGCGCGGAAAGAAGAACGGGAACAGCCGCTCCTATCGCTATACCCATAACTATCGGGAGCGCAATCTCAAATGAGATAGCTCCCGTGACGGAAAGTACCTGCAAGATTCCGACGGTCGCAGATGCGCTCTGCAAGATGCACGTTATAAGCATACCCGCAACTATTCCGACAAAGGGGTTTGAGAACGTAGGCGCAAGTTTCGCAAACAGTTCTGAAACGCCCGTGCCGTCCTTTATAACGTCGCTCATCATCGACATTCCGGTCATCAGAACCGCAAAGCCGAGAAGAATATCTCCGATATGGTTTTGCGTTGGGCTTTTGCAGAACATTCGCAGGATTATTCCTATAACGGCAACAACACACGTCAAAGTCGATGTCGAAAGCAGTTTGACCCAGACCGAGCCTCCGTCGCCGTCCATGCCCGAAAGACAGACAACCCAGCCCGTGACGCTTGTTCCGAGTATTGCTCCGAGAATGATGCCTATCGCCTGGCGCATCTTCATCATGCCCGAATTGACAAATCCGACCGCCATGATAGATGTCGCCGACGAGGACTGAATGATCGCCGTAACCCCGGTTCCCAGCAAAACGCCTTTCAGCGGGGTGTTTGTCAACTTGAAAAGAATCATTTCAAGTTTGTTTCCCGCGACGTTTTTCAGACCGCTTCCCATTAAAAGCATTCCGAAAAGGAACAACGCGACGCCGCAAAGTAACCCTACGACTACGTCCATAATGTTTCTCCTTAAAAATCAAAGTCGGATTTTGCCGACTGACTGCTTTTTATATTATAACAAAAGTCCGCGTAAACTTCAAGCCCTTTTTGACAAAAAATCCGTCCGTCATTATATATTGTATACTTTTCATCAGTTTTTTCGGAGTACCGCGCTTTGCTATGTGAACAATTATTGAACAATTCGCTTTTTCGGGTGCTTTTTGTTTGTATTTGTGATATAATCATCAGACCCGCAGATGTGAAAAGTTTTATATATAATAGGTTGAAACAAAATGAATAAATTAAAAAATAACGGAAATTTCATAAGAACCGCCTTGCGGTTGGCTGTACCCATAGCCTTTCAGAATCTTCTGACCTCATGCGCCACGCTTGTCGATACCGCAATGGTGGTGGGGCTCGGGAACGACGCGACGTCCGCCATGGGAGTTGCCTCTCGTTTCAGTTTTTTGCTGAATGTTATCTGCTTCGGGTTCGCTTCCGGCTGTTCGGCGTTGCTTTCGCAATATTGGGGCGCGGGTGACCGTGTCAACATTCGCCGTTCAACGGGCTTTGCAATAACCGTTGCGATGAGTTTCGGAATTATATATACCGCCACGCTGTTGGTCTTTCCCAACGCTCTGGCAGGCATATTCACGGACAACGAAACGATTATAACCCTTGCGGGAGAATATCTTTCGACTTTTGCGTTTGCCGTTCCGTTTCTTGTATTTTCTCAGATAATGTGTATAGCGCTCCGCTCCGTCGAATGTGTTATGATACCGCTTGTTTCATCGTTCGTGTCGGTCGGCGTCAACATATTTTTCAATTACTGTTTCATAGGCGGTAATCTCGGCTTTCCCGCTCTCGGGCTTCGCGGCGCGGCAATCGGTTCGGTTCTCGGATGTGCCGTACAAACGGTTGTTATCCTTATTTCCGTCTTTGTCGCAAAAACGCCGTTCAAAGGCGGTTTCCGAGACTATTTTTCGTTCTCGCGTCCGTTTGTCAAAAAGTATTTCGGCATCGCCGCGCCCGTGTTGTTGAACGAAACTATGTGGGCGATAGGCACAAATATATATGTTATGGTAATTGCGCGTCAGGGCGTGGAAAATCATGCGGGATATACCCTGTATGAAAATATTCAGCAGATATTCTTTGTATTCTTCGTCGGAATCTGCGGCGCTGCCGCCGTTATGGTCGGTATGCAGGTGGGAAAAGGCGACCATGAAGAGGCATACAAGGTTGCCCGACGTTTTGCCGTTATGACGCCGTGTGTGGGCGTTGTTCTCGGTGCCGTTCTTATTGTGCTTCGCAACCCCATTCTTTCGCTGTTCCCGATAGAGACCGAGACCGCCCGTTCCGTTGCTTCCGATTGTCTTTTGTTTTATGGTTGTTGGATAGCAATAAGAATGATACAGTACACGCTTGTCTGCGGTGTATTCCGCGCGGGCGGCGATACAAAAACCGGTTGTATTTACGAAATGATAGGTCTTTACGGTGTCGGCATTCCCGCGGTTCTGATAACGGGGCTTTTGATAAAACCGACGCATTTTGTAGTTATAATAATCGTTATGTTTGTTGCGGAAGATGTCAGCAAAGGCATACTTTGCGTCCGCCATTTCCGTTCGCGTAAGTGGATAAAACAAATCACGGAAAATGCTCCGAGGGAGGAAAGTCGATGACGCCTTTCGACATCTCCGCACTGCCCGGCAAAAAGCGCGCGCTTTATCATATCTGTGTGCTTCTCATATATGCCCTGATAGGTTGGATATGGGAGACCGTCACTCTCTCCGCAATGGCGGGGCATTATGTCAAACGCGGCTTTTTAATTCTTCCGTTTTGCCTGATATACGGCTTTGGCGCAAACTTTATACTTCTGCTTTATCGCAAACTGAAAAAGTTGAATCCCGCGGCGTTTGCACTTGTCTGTGCCGTTATAATAACCGCGTTTGAACTGTTGACCGCGTTCGGACTTGATTTTTTCTTTCACACCCGTCTTTGGTCTTATGAAACGTGGCCGCTGAACCTGAACGGTTATATATGTCTGCCCGTCAGCATCATTTGGGGCATTATGAGCCTTTTTGTGGTTTATGTTTCGCAGCCTTTGATAGACGCCGTTATACTTCCGATTTTGCGGAAACGCGCCGCTTCCGTCGCCGTATGGTGCGTCTTTATATGCGTTGCGAGCGAATATGTTTTCCGAATGGTCGAACTGTTTTTAAATAATTAAGAGAGCCCTTTCAAGGACTCTCTTTTTCTTATCTGTTGTCAAGTAATGCTTCAAGCGTTTTGGCTATGTCTGCGTTTATGCAGAGGCTTCGCTTTTCGAGTTCCCGCGCCGTAACCGCCTGCCCGAGGTTCAGACAGGCGTAAACCGCATTCTCGCTTTCGGCGGTCATACGCAGAAACGGATATTTGATTATCGAGGGCGTGTTGAACCCTACGCCGAGTTCCAAAAACAGCAGTTTTTGTCCGCGTCTTGCACGCAGAAACGCCGTATACCGTTTCGCTGCCGCATCCCAGCCAGCGTCCTGCACAAATGTTTCGTCCGTTCGCAGATTCATCGCCATCGGCGCGCCGCAAACGGGACATCTTGGCAACAGTTCGGTCGGGATTTTCATGTTTTTCTGTTCTTTGACCATTTGCCGAACGGCTTGTTCGTTGTCGTATGTTACCTGTCTGCACGGGCGTGAACATTGAAAAAGTCCGTAGTCGCCCTGCGTGTAGAACAGCCGCTTTTTGTCAAAACCCGCAAGTTGGAATTGATGATCTACATTCGTTGTCATCACAAAATAATCTTTTCCGTCAAGCAGCGCAAGCAAGTCCTTGTACGGCTTTCCGACATCGACTTCATAACGGTTGCAGAGTATCTGCCGCGACCACCACGCCCAATATTCTTCCTGTGTTTCGAACGGATAAAAACCGCCCGAGTACATATCCGTTATTCCGTATTTTTCGCGAAAATCCGAAAAGTATTTTTCAAAACGCTTTCCGCCGTAATCAAAACCCGCCGCTGCGGAAAAACCCGCGCCCGCACCTACAACGACCGCGTCCGCTTCATGAAGATCTTTTGCAAGTTCAGCCGTCAATGCCGAAAATTCGTCTGTAAATGTCGAGGTCTTTTTGCAGGAAAACATTGAATATCACCTTTATATCTTTGTTTGCTTTGAGAAAATTGCGGACTGTTTTGATAGCTATGTGCGCTGCCTCTTCGTTCGGAAAGTGGAATTCTCCCGTCGAAATACAGCAAAAAGCAACGCTTTTTATCCCTTTTTTCGCAGCAAGAGCGAGACAGTTTGTATAACAAGACGCAAGTTCTTTTTCGTCTTTTTCCGTGAGATTGCTGCCTATTATCGGTCCGACCGTGTGCAGAACGTATTCGCTCGGCAGGTTATACGCTTTTGTTATTTTTGCTTTTCCTGTCGGTTCGGGGTGTCCCTGCTCTGTCATAATGCGGTCGCATTCAAGCCGCAGTTGCACTCCCGCAAACGTGTGGATAGCGTTGTCTATGCAGAGATGGCACGGCGCAAAGCACCCCAAAAGCCGAGAGTTTGCCGCGTTGACTATCGCGCCGCATTTCAGCGTTGTTATATCGCCCTGCCAAAGATATATTCTGTCTTCTACAGGTTCGAGTGTGTCCGCGTCCGTTATCCCTTTTTTTCGTATTTCTTCTTGCAGATATGCGTCCTGCACCTGCAAAAACTCCGCATTCGTTTCTTTCGGTTCGCGTATATTCAAAAGCGAGCGCAAAACTCTTTTTTGCTCCGCTTCGTTCATCGGCGGAAGGGAAGCCCTACACGCTTCCCTCTCTTCGAGCAGATATTTTATCAAAAACAGCCGTCTTTCGCTTTGTGTCATGGCTTCTCTTCCTCCGAAAATGCAGGTCTTTGTCCCCGCTTTTATTTGCCGACAACGCTGATACGCTGTCCGATGTGGTCTCCTTTTTCGAGTTCGTCCGTAAGCGCCAGCGCATAGTCCGCATAGCTGATAACGCTTTCGCCCTTTGCGTTCAGCGTCAACTCTTCTCCGCCGAGGATATATTCTCCCGTGCGCGCTCCATCCGCCTGATAGTCCGCCGCAGGGCTGATATAAGTCCATCTTACGTCATTTCTGCCGCGCAGAAGTTTTAACGCCTCGTCATGCGCTGCCGCAAGGGGCTTGAATGCGTCGGGGAAATCTTTTCCGTCAGCAACGCAGAGAGTGTGTTCCGGGTTGACATAAAGGCTGCCCGCGCCGCCTACAACGACAAGTCTTGTTTTTGTTCCCGAAAGTACGTCGCACAGGTGTTTTACGGCTTTCGGAATAAGTCCTATCGTTTCGGGCGTCCATGCTCCGAATGCGTCAACCACCGCGTCAAAGTCTTTCAGGTCTTCTTTTGTAATATCAAACAGGTCTTTTACGACCGCTTTTTCAGCCGCCGAGTGATTCTCCGTGCGAACGAATGCCGTTACGTCAAATCCTCTTTTTACAGCCTCATCAACAACAAGGCTTCCCGTTCTACCGTTTGCGCATACAACTGCAATTTTCATCTTTTTTTCCTCCGTATCGAAAAATATTTTCTTTTGCTTTTTCCGAAAGGCGGTACCGTTTCCCCTCGGTTCTGTCTGTATTATACAACGCCGCAGCGCATTTGTAAAGTACGCACTTTTTCGTTGCGTAGTTACTTATCGGTAACATTTGGGCGGTTACCGATAAGTAACTTTTTTGAAATCTCGGGAAAAATACATTGTTTGATAAAACGAAAAAAATTTTTCAGAGGGACTTGATTTTTTTTATTCCGTATGGTATTATTGAACTGTAAGTTACAAAAAGAAACTTTTTGGAGTGATATTTACGGAAAACAAAACCGTTGAAGCCGTTCTTCCGGCTTGCCCCGTAGAAACAACGCTGACGCTGATAGGGGATAAGTGGAAAGTTCTTATTCTTCGTGACCTTATGACGGGGACCAAGCGCTTCGGCGAACTTCGTCGCTCCGTCGGAAACGTTTCGCAAAAAGTTCTGACCGCGCAACTGCGGGATATGGAACAAAAAGGTCTTGTTTCCCGTACCGTGTTTGCAGAAGTTCCGCCGCGTGTAGAATATTCGCTGACTGAACTCGGCAAAAGCCTTTCGCCCGTGCTTGACGCTCTCCGCGTTTGGGGCGAGGATTACAAAAAGAACTTCGGCTGATATAATTATAAAAGAGTATTGCCCGACACGGAATGTGTCGGGCAAAATTTTTCTGTCTGATTGTCAGTTATTCATTTCTTCAATTCATTTTTTGCTTTGTTTTTTGATAGAAAAAGCCCCGCAAGAAGAACTGTCGGAAAAATAACAGCCGCAAATATTCCTTTATGTAAGTCTCCGCCCGCTGCGCTTGAAGCAAGCCCCGCAAGTGTAGGTCCTCCCGAACAACCGAGATCTCCCGCCAACGCCAATAATGCAAAAAGTGCCGTTCCGCCGCCTTTTATTGATACGGAGGCTTTGCTGAAAGTCCCCGGCCACATGATTCCTACGGAAAAGCCGCATACAGCGCAGCCGATGAGTCCGACCGCAGGCGACGGCACGAAAGCAATAACAATATACGAAGCAATACAAAGTACCGTGCTTGCCGTCATACACTTATCGAGGTTCAGTCTGTCGCCGTACTTGCCGTAAATAAGCCTTGAAAAGCCCATAAGTGCCGCGAATGCCGTAGGCCCCGCAAGGTCTCCTACGGTTTTGCTGACGCCGAGTCCCTGTTCCGCAAACGTCGAAGCCCATTGGCTGACAGCCTGCTCGGATGCTCCCGCACAAGCCATCATAAGCATAAGCAACCAAAAAATCTTTGTTTTGAATAATTGCTTAACGGACAGACCCGTTTCGCCCTCTTCAATAAGGGAGAACATCGGAACTTTTGTGAAAAACAGTCCGTTTATAACGGGAACAGCCGCCCATATCAGCGCAAGTATCTTCCAGTTTTCTATCCCGAACAACGCAAAAAACGCAGTTGAAATAAGAACCACGCCCATGTGCCCCCAGCAGTAAAACGAGTGGAGCAGGCTCATTGCTTTTTCTTTGTTGTCCGTTGGGCAAGCCTCAACTATGGGACTTATCAACACTTCTATAAGCCCGCCGCCGACCGCATATATCGCAACGGAGACCACTATGCCCGCAAATGCGCTCGGAAAGACTTCGGGAAGTATCGTCAGCAGAATAAGCCCAGCCGCCGAACAAGCGTGAGCGATAATGACGGATGTTCTGTATCCTATTTTGTCAACGAATTTCGCCGACAACAGGTCAATAAGCAGTTGTATGGCAAAATTTATCGTTATCAAAAGCGTTATCTGTGAAAGAGGTATCGAATACGATGTCTGAAACGTGACGAACAGAAGCGGCACAAAATTGTTGACTATCGCCTGAACGATATAGCCCACAAAGCAGGCGTACATCGTGTTTTGATAATGCGGTTTGTTCATTTTTTCCGTTCTCATTTTTTTACTCTCTTTTTCGGCAGGGGAGTTATCTTGACAAGCAGTTTTGTTACTTCTCTTGCAAAATCTCGGTTCTCTATATCGAGAATGTAGTGCTCTTTCGCCCCGTCATACGGAAGCCCCTTTTCCGCGTTCTGCATAAGCGTTTCGAGTTCGGGCAGAATTTTTACAAAAACCGTGTCGTCGCACACAAGCAATACGGGTTTATCGTCTGCGTAAACCATATATTCTCCGAACATCTTTTTATATCGGATAACACCGACGCCCTCTATTTGTTCACATACAAATTTAATGTAACTTTCTGTTGTCGCCATATCGTCTCCTTATATATGCAGGCAAAATGCCTTGTAATCAGTGAATTTTTCTGCGCCGAAGCGTTTTGCGAGTTCGGTCTCCCTCTCGTCCTCCGTAAACCAATACATTGCTTTTGCGCTCCCGTGTTTCTTTGCTTCGTTCAATGCGGCTGTCAGCAACTCTTCCGCCGACGAGTCGTCGAATCCGTCCGAAAAATCAAGTCCGAATATTTCCGCAATGTTTTCTGCAAAAACAAAGTATATTGCCGCCGCGTTCCCGTGCTTTTCCGTCAGATATATTCGCCACTTGTCACCGTCGAAGTACGCCTCGGTCAACCGTTTTGTGTTCCAATACATCTCGACTTTATCATGCAATTTCGCAAAGACCGCAAGATTATTTTTCGACAGCGGTTCAACTCTTCCGCTTTCGGACTGCGGTTCATAATCCGAGAAAAACAGTATATTTACCGCACTTTCTTCTATTATTTCAAAGCCGTTTTCGCTTGCCGCCGAAACGGCTCTTACGTTTTGTGACGGAAATCCCGCGGTGACTTCGTATCCCGCGTACTTTTCTTTCAGCAATGCAACAAACTCCGCAAACTGCTCTTTTTCAAATCCGTCCGTTTCGAACGCCTCAATACCAATGTATCTATCTTCCGTCAATACATAAAAATGTATCCACCCGCGCATTTCGCCGCCGTGTTCGAAAATGTATATTTCTTCATTTTCAAATCCGCGTTTTGCGACTGCAAGAAAATCCTCTTTTGTCTTTATTCCGTCCGCATAAGACGGGAACGAAGATCTCGACGGGTCAAGCGCAAGCACATAAGCCCGTTCGGAATATTCTTCAAATTCGTTTGCCGTGGGTATTCTTAACATACTATAAAGTTCCTTTCAACAGTTTCTGTAAAAACAGCACATCAAGTTCTTTTCCGAATTTTACCCCGACCTTTTCAAGTCTCCCTGCGTGTGTGAATCCGTGTTTTTCATGAAAAAGAACGCTGGCGGCGTTTTCTTCCGTCACCAATGAAATTATGTTATCAAAACCGCGTGATTCCGCTTCTTTTTCGATTTTGTCAAGAAGCAACGAGCCGAGACCCCTTGATACGGTGTTTTTGTCGAGATATATCGAAAGGTCTGTCGTTTTTCTGTATGCGGAACGCGGATTGAACGTGTCAAGATATGCGTATCCGACCGCTTTTCCGTCCTCTTCCGCAACAAAAAACGGGTGTTTTTCGGTTATGCGCAAAAAACGCGCTTCAAATTCTTCTGTTGTCAGCGGTGTTTCTTCAAAAGTCACCGTTGTCTTTTCTATATAATAATTGTAAATGCCGACGCACGCGCCGCAGTCTTTCAATTCCGCTTTTCTGATAACCGCGCTCATTTTTCGTTCTCTTTTCGTGGCTTTTGCCGTATTATATCACATCTTTCCGATTTTTTCAAGATATTGATTTTTACTGTGCGATATGCTATAATTATTTCATATCGGAAAGGAGTTACGAACGTGGAACAGGATAAGCTCATAAAATATGCCGTAGAACTGCAAAGTCTTGCTCAGGCGGGACTTTTTTACGGAAAAGACGTTTACGACCTCGAACGCTATGAACGTATACGCGAGATCTCAGCCGAGATGATCGCGGATAAGACAGAACTTCCGCTTGACACCGTAAAGGGGCTTTTCTGCTCCGATTACGGCTATCAGACGCCGAAAATAGACACCCGCGCTGCAATTTTCAGGGACGGAAAAATTCTGCTTGTTCATGAATCGAACGGAACTTGGTCTCTGCCGGGCGGTTGGTGCGAAGTCGATATGTCGCCGGTTGCGAACACCGTCAAAGAGGCAAAGGAGGAGGCCGGAAGGGATATAGTCGTCAAATCGGTCATCGCCGTTCAGGACAGAGCATTGCACAATCAGCCGCTGTATGCTTACGGTGTGGTCAAGATATTTTATCTGTGCGAAGAACTCGGCGGCGAGTTTTGCGAAAATTCGGAGACCGTCGGCGTCGGATATTTTGCGGAAGACGAACTTCCGACGCTTGCGGAGGAAAAATGCAACGCGGAACAGGTAAAAATGTGTTTTGCGGCGGAACGCGCTTCCGAATGGAAAACATTGTTTGATTGATCTTTGTTTACCCATAAAAACATTTAAGGTATTAAAACATGTATTTTTAATTGTTTGCCATACCTTAATAATCCCGAAACAGTTTTGTAAAAGAACAACGCTATAATCTATCTGCATTTTGATTTTGAAAGGACAGTTCCCGTGAAACAGGCAAAGAAAAAACAGGGAATAGATATGCTTCACGGTTCGATTTGGAACAAGCTGCCTCTTTTTGCGCTGCCTGTTGCCGCGACCGCGATCCTCGAACAACTTTTCAACGCTTCCGACATTGCGGTTGTCGGAAACTTTACGGGCGGCGAAAAGACTGTCGCTGTTGCCGCAGTCGGAGCAAACAGCCCGATAATAGGACTTATCGTCAATCTTTTTATCGGAATAGCTTTGGGTGCGAATGTTGTTATCGCCAACGCGATAGGCAGAAACGACGAAAACGGCGCGTCCAGCGCCGTGCATACTTCAATAGTAGTTTCCGTTATAGGCGGACTTGCCGTTGCGTTGATTGGCGAACTTGCAGCCGCGCCGCTGCTGTCGTCGCTGAACGTCCCCTCCGATGTTTTTGATTTGGCTCTTCTTTATCTTCGCATATATCTTCTCGGAATGCCCGTTATTCTGCTTTATAATTTTGAGGCCGCCGTTTTTCGCAGCGTGGGGGACACAAAAACGCCGCTTATAACGCTTGCCGTTTCGGGCGTTCTGAATGTGCTGCTGAATCTGTTTTTTGTTATAGTTCTTCACATGAACGTCAACGGCGTTGCGATAGCGACCGTTATTTCAAACGCGGTCAGCGCGGTAATTCTTTTTATAAAACTGATGAAGTCGGAAAAGTATATCCGTCTTGAACCTAAAAAACTCCGTATAGATCTTCCGACGCTCGGAAAAATTCTGCGCATAGGACTACCCGCGGGCGTGCAAAGCGCGGTCTTTTCCGTTTCGAACATTGTTATTCAGTCTGCCATAAACAGTCTCGGAAAAGTCGTAATGGCGGCTTCGAGCGCAGCGTTCAACATCGAAATATTCGCATATGACGTAATGAACTCTTTCAGTCAGGCGTGCACGACGTTTGTCGGTCAGAATTACGGTGCGGGGCAACTCAAACGCTGTCGTAAAACGTTGTTTTTATGCCTTATCGAGGACGCTGTCGCAACCGCCGCGGCAATAGGCATAGTTCTTCTGTCGGGCAGATTCCTGCTTTCGATATTCAACAATGACCCTGCGGTCATAGACCTCGGTTATGTTCGCCTTGTAACAATATTCTTTGCGTATATTTTCAGTATGCTTTACGAGGTTATGTCGGGGTATCTGCGCGGATTCGGCATCTCTCTGACGCCTGCGATACTGACAACTCTCGGTGTTTGCGGTGTGCGTATTGTTTGGATCGCCGCCGTATTCCCGAAAAGCAGAACGTTCGAAACCATAATGACCGCATATCCAGTCAGCCTTTCGCTGACTGCGGTTTTGATATTCATAGCGCTTCTTATCGCGCACCCGTCACGCCGTTACGCTTCAAAATTTGTGACGCAGAAAGCGACGGACAACAACTGATATAAAAGGAAAGAAAAAAAAGAAATGAGCAGTATATGCGGCGCGGATTGTTCCGCCTGTCGGATGAAAGACGAATGTCGGGGGTGCGCAGAGACCTGCGGCAGCCCGTTCGGCGGAAAGTGTATTGCCGCCGAGTACATAAGATTCGGAGGTAAGGCCGCCTATGAAACGTTCAAACGCGGCTTGCTTGACGAAATAAACGCATTGCTTGCCCGTGAGGGACTTCCGAAAGCGGACGCGCTTTATGAACTTTGCGGTGCGTTTGTCAATCTCGAATATTTGCTCCCGAGCGGAGAAAAAGTAAAATTTCTGAACGATAAAAACGTTTATCTCGGCTCGCAGATAGAGTTTGCCGACCTCGGCGTTTGTTACGGCGTCGTTGCTGATAAAGATTTCATTCTTGTCTGCTCTTACAGCGTGAACGGCAGCGAACCCGAAATAATTATTTACAAAAGAAGATAGGAGACGTTGTTTTGGAACAGGCAATACAGCAGATTATAGATTCTCCATGGTTTTTCCGTGCGCTTGCGCTTGTCGTTCTTGCGTTTTTCTACGGAATATATTTTACAAAACAAATCGCGCAGAAAAAACGCGGCATACAAACCCGTCAGATAGGTCGCCGAAAAGAAAAAGGACTGCGCACGGTCGAACTTCTGATGGCGGCGGCAACGCTTTCCGTCGTTGTTGCGGAACTCATCTCCGTTGCGCTTGATTGGAACTATATGCCGTCGGGCGCACGTTTTACGGGCTTCTGCCTCGGTATGTGCGGCGACGTTCTGTTCCTCATTTCCGTGCTTTTTATGAAAGACAGTTGGCGTGCGGGCATTCCCGAAAAAGGCAAGACGAAACTTGTCACAAGCGGTATTTACAGATATTCCAGAAATCCTGCTTTCTGCGGCTTTGATTTGATGTATATCGGCGTTTTGTTTCTCTTTTTCAACCCCGTTTCGCTTGTGTTTTCCTCTTTTGCCGTTGTAATGCTTCATTTGCAGATATTGCAGGAAGAGAAATATATGCTAAAAACATTCGGCGACGAATATGTCGGTTATAAAAAAACCGTTTTCCGTTATCTCGGACGTCGTTCGAAAAAGAAACGGCAGGGGGAGTAAATATGCAAAAAATAGAGTTAAAGCGCGTGTATCGCCACTTCAAAGGCGATTATTATCTTGTCGAAGACATTGCCCGTCATTCGGAAACGGGCGACGAATATGTCGTTTACCGCAAACTTTACGGTGACGGCAGTTTATGGATTCGTCCGCTTGATATGTTTTTGAGCAAGGTGGACAAGACAAAATATCCCGATTGCAGCCAGGAATACCGTTTTGAATTGCAGAACATAGAAAGCGTTGCAAAGCATTGAATAACATGGTAATGCTCGGCAATATTTGCGATACATTTGAAAAGAAAGGTATATTGCGTTTTTTTATAAAACAGGACCGTCCGTATCGGTTTTCCCGAAACGGACGGTCTCTCTTCTATTCTGCTTTCATATCGTATTCAACGTTGTTTATCACAAGCACATCGTCAGTCCGCCAATGCATTTCGACTCTTGACAAAGCACTCCAATTCCCGACGTAAATGTCTTTCTTCGGATTGCGGATTTCAAGTATTAAGAAGTCAATATCGTTGTTTTTATATACTTTAACTCTCGTACTTCCTCCGAGAGCACCTTCGCTGTCGCTTATCAATTCCGCATAGTATGTCCCATCGGTCGATTCAAACGTATCTACAACCGTTGTCTCACCAAAATTCTTCAGCATAACGGTAAAAAACGCATCAATACACAGCGGAACCACAATCAGCAACGAAATCAGCGAAGCGGGGACACCGAATTTCGGTGGCAAACCTACCCGTATTGCTGCGAACAGGCAGCATATGACCGTTGCCACCGCACCAAATGTTGCCGCTATATTTCCTCTTTGCGATATCAACGGAAATGTGCTCACGATTGAGATAGGAACCGTCAGAATAAGCAGAACTCTGTAAAATACGGGAAATGGTTCTTTTCTTGCGATTTCTGTCGCTATTACCGTTCCCAACGCAAGCGCCGCGCCGACAACGGCGACCGCCCAATCGGTTTTTATATAGATTTCATACTTCGCGATTATGCCCGCGATTCGTGTAACGGACAAGAACAAAAGCCAAATCACCGTTGCCCATATTATCACTTTCACCGCTTTTTTCAATTTCTTTTACTCCTTTCCTATCATCGTCGCATATCTGCTTGATAAACTTTTTGACAATACGCAAAGTAATATCGTTATCAACACCCCGAACCCGAACAGGGAAGCAATACTTTGAACATCTGTCAAGCTTTCGGAAAAATCCGCACGATAGTGGAGTACGCTCCAAATATATCCGACGGCGGAAACCCCGAGCGTCGCAAACATTGAGCACACGGAAAAAAGTTTTTTGCTTTTATAAAATCGCACAAAATACCAGTTCGCCAACGAAAGAAGAAAACCCGTCAATGGAACAATGAGCGTTACCGCCCAAAAACCGTTGCCTCTTCCTGACGGTGTTGCCGCTTCAAGCGTGACACCGACTGTTATCCCCGCAAATGCCAAAAACAGCATAACAGACTGCAAAACAGACGCTTTCCATTCGCTGATTTTGAGAGCTTTCATCGGCGTCGAAACCGTTGTTTTCATTTCAATCGGCTTTTTGATACTTTCCAGATATTTTCCGCATTCTTCACAGTTTTTAATATGCTCTTCAATCACTTTTGCACTTTCTTCACAGCAACATCCGTCAACATAAAGAGGAAGCAGATCTTTAATAATATTGCAATTCATTTTTACATCAACCTTTCCGACAATTTCTGTTTTGCCCTGTAAAAAGTGACTCTCGCCCAACTTTCGCTCTTGCCGAACGCTTCGCTTATTTCTCGGAACGAAAGCCCGCCGAACACCGAAAGCATGAACACCTCTTTGTAGGGCTCTTCCAACTTATTCAGGCACTCAATCGCCCTTTGCGAAAGTTCTTTTTGCATATACCGTTCTTCCGCGCTTTCGCTTGTCCCGAGCGTCTCGGGCTCCTCAATCGGAACGGTTCGCTTTTTCTCATTGTACTGCGCGTAGTACGCGTTTTTCGCAATCTGACAGAGCCATATCGAAACTTTTGTCTTGTCCCGCAGCGCGGAATAGTTCATATAAGCCCTAAAAAACGTCTCCTGCGTCAACTCTTCCGCCACCTCCGCATTCCTCGAAAGTTTCATCAGGTACTTAAAAACATAATCCCTGTTTTCGCGAAATACCCGTTCAAACTCCGACACTCTGCCACCGCCTTTCCTCTTTTTCCTGTTCCGACTCGCATACAAGTGCTTGGATTCTACTTCTTTTTCGAATCTGCACATTCTTTCATGTGCGCTCATTTTTTTGCAGAATCACTATTTTCTGTGTTTTTGCATTCCTTTATTTATGTATCTATATACATTTTGCGCTTGCTCTGCACCTGCATTCCCTTTGCTCTTTCATTTATTAGATAACAAAATCGCCGAAACGTTACAAAAATTATAGCATATTTTTCATCATTTTTCAACGTGACTCCCGCAACAACCTCTCTTTGCGAGGCGCAGTTTTCAATTCCACTTTCAAATAAAAAATTGTGCGGCGGATTTCCGCCGCACAAATATAAAGTTTAACGCAATAACGTAAAGATTACTTTCACTTGCTCCCTGTTAAGCAATATCACGCAAAATATCCGAAAGTTTAGCAGGTGATTCAATCATAGCCATATGGCAGCTGTTTGGTATAAATTTGATTGTTAATTTATTTAATGCTGCTTCAGATAAATGCAGTTCGTTTATATGGCTCTTTGCATCCGAATCATTACGATCGCCAAGCAGCAATTCTACGGGATTTTTTATTTCAGTCAACAAATAAGTGTAATCAAATTCTTCTTGCAAAGATTTGAACATCGCTTCTGTATAGTAAACACGTTCCATTGCCATCATCTTTCCAACGTCGTCTCCGAATATTTTCATATGTTCCGAAGTCATCAGGTTACGAAAGAATGGACCTGCCGGTTTTAGATTTGTATCAAGACAAACGATTTTAGTCTTTGTTTCTATATTATTGCGCGCCGCCAATTCGAGAGCAACCAGTCCTCCCAAACTGTGTCCGACAATTATATCATATTCTTTATCTTTAATTTGCGAGGCAACCCATTTGGTTAAGTCCTCCATACAATTTGCTTTCAATGTCACCTCATGCGGATAAGCCAATACTTCACATTCCCATGATGGTAACAGCGGTAACAATTTGTCCCATACTTTTTCTGTACAATTTACTCCATATAAAAATAACGCTCTTACCATTTTATTTTCCTCAACTTTCGACCCGCATTTTTTATAAAACAGAAATTTTTTGATTTCATAACTTCAAGAAATAATTCGTGTTATTTTTTAAGCATTGTCAATTAATTGTTGCGGAACTCGTGTAAAGACCTCAACCCCTTGATTTATAAGGGCTTGAGGTCTTGTGTTGATTATTCCCACTCGCAACCACAAAACCGACCTTAAACGATTTCGTTTTAGCGTTTTGATGCAATTTGATTGCATTTGTCTTAGATTATCCTAATTGCATATGTTATCCTAACTTTTGCTATCATTTTGCTATCACGGTTTGCTATCACTTTTCAAGCATCCGTGTCAGCTTGTTTATTATACTTAGTTTCACTTGAACTTTCAAGAGCAATTATTGTTCTAATGTTATCCAAATCTCCGGCGTCAAATTTAAATTGACCGCAGCCTTTTTAAAATCATTTAACGCATCAAGCAAATGGAATGATTTGAAATCTGAAAGTTTATTCAAAGTTTTTCTACTTGTCAACATTCACAGACAAACATTTCGCCCGTTAAATACATTTTCACCTATCTCACCAGCATTAGATAATCGTAACGATGTGGTAGCCTGCTTGACCAAATAGACTAGGTCTGCTTGTTGATGTTGATCCTTTATCATTATAACATTTTCGGCATCCATAAGATCCGCTTTTTCAATACAGTACTTTCCACCAATATAGACATTATCTTTATGTAGTTGCGTATAATTTCCGCTCGCCACCAAAGTATCGATTAGTTCTGTTTCCGTTTGATTTGTTGATGGTTTAATCTTATAATTTATGCTATCAACTTGTTCTTCGATAAATTTGACATAAGACTCGCTAAATTCAACCCATTCATTTTGAAAGAACACATAGTACTTTCCGTTTAATTCCACAGTGATTTGCAACAATTCCTTCAGCTTTTTGGCAAATAGAACCTCATCATTTTCGTCATAAAATATAACTTTGATTACATTGTAATTATTATTAATTTTATCTTTGTTTTTTACAATTGTTTCACGAATAAAGTTTGCATCTAACGTATCACTAATTTCGGATAAATCGGTTCTGTAAATCTTAAGAGAATAACGATAATCATTTGAAAAATTAAAACTAACACCTGTCAGCCAATAATCGCTAACATCTACCTCTGTAATAAAATCTAGGAAGTGTTTGTCTAATTCCCCGTGCAAGCTAGTCAATATATCTTTATCAACAACTTTGTGGTATCTCGGCAGCCTAATTCTCACTTCTGATTTTAATGCTTTTTCTATCTCATCAGTAAAACAATATAGTTCGGTAGGTTTTAATTTAAAGGATTTTCCAAAAGAAAAACGTACTGATTCACCAAAGTCTACTGTTTCTCCCCACAAATCTTTATTCGCTGTTTTACATTTTACATAGCTAAACGCTTCTCCATAATCACGAGAATCATCTAATTTTCTGTTTCGTATGTATGAGGTTATGTCTTTTTTTCCTGCCGAAGTAAATGTTTGTGAATGTTTCATTTTCAACCCTTGGGGATCGAGAATTCGCTCCGCAAGATTTAAACCAAAGTCTTTATCACAATATTTTCGAATAATAAAGTGCGTTTGTCCATACGAAAGCACATAAGAATATTCATCCTTTTGTATTAGAAAAAGACCGGAAACAGTTTCACTACCGATATTTTCAGTATAGTATGCAAACTTATCATCAGATAACAGTTGCTGATAATACCCTAACCAACCTTTGTTCTCAGAGCGCTTTTTCCTTAAATATAAAGCAGTATAACCGTTTTCATCCTCATTATCTGCTTCACATTCAAACCCATTTTCTTCTAATTTTACTGTCAAATCATCGACTTTATCATTTTCAATTTTAAAAACATTAACCTTCATACACTCACACCTTCTGATTATATGCACAAAACATATTAATCATTATTTTCTTCAAGGCTTTCAATACTATCACGCAAATCGCTTAGTGAAATTCCGTCTTTTGTAAAATACATCCAACCATTTACGTGCAAATTTTCAGACCACCCGTGTCTTTCAATTAGCAGTTTGCACGCCAACTTAGTTACCGAATAACTCTCGCCCTCGTACTCAACCTGATTCTTATCATTTAGTACTTTTGCTGTAACCGCATCATCATATAGAAATGTGATTTCTTCTCCAACAGCAATATTTAACAGTTTGAACGAATTGTTAGAACGTTTTGTTTTTCTTTCTGCTATCTCTTGTTCTTGAGATTGTTCAAGTGTCGGTGCGTAGAGATTCAGTTTGCTTGTATCACCACGCAAACTTGCAATATCTTTAAAAATGCCATACGCTGTTTCAGGAGAAATCTTAAAAAACTCTCGCTCTCTGATTCTACCATTATTTAATTGTTCTCTTGCGTGTAACGAATCATCAACTCTATCAATAATGCTATGTATCCTTTTTTCAACTTCGAGTGGATTTTCCACTTCATAAACAGCATAGCAACGATATGATAACGGAATGTTTGTAGGTGAATTTAATTCCTGTAACCGTCTTTCAATATCATTGCGTTCTGTCATACCTATTTTAACCCATCCATCAAGACACGGATTTGTAAGTATGTAAACTAATCCTTTCGACATCTCTATTCCTCTTTTTTCGTTCTATTTTTTAAACACAAACAAATACTCATGTGCAATTAGTAAAAAATTATATTTTACGTTATTTGTTTTCCAATATCCTGTTGCTTTACAATTATGTTGCTCCTTTATTATAAGCTCTCTTTGCTTGAATCCTACATCTTCAAAAATACACATTACATCAAAAGACATAGGTATCATACAACCCTTTTGCCTTGTATCCCCCATAAGTACAGCACAAAACTTGTCCTTTTTTAGCACGCGATAGCTTTCGACTGCTACTTTTTTCATTTCTTCAAGAAAATCATTTACCTTTAACAAAGACAAATCTTCAGGAATATCTTCGCTGTATTGAATAATATCAGCATAAGGCAGATGGTTGCATATCAAATCAATACGGTTATTCGACACAAATTCAAGCTTTCTTGCATCGCCTTTGTTCAGAAATACTATTTCGTCTATTTGAATAAAATCTTTTCTTACTAAATGTGAAACCTGCTTTGTTAAAAATTCGCCAATAATACTTCTATTTATTAATTATTTTTCTAAAATAATAATCGCATCATATACAAGCTAATGGAGAATAAAATTTCATATTGATAATAGCCAATAATATACTTTTGTGTCGTGTTGTATATGGCGAAAAGTCAAATTTCTTCCCATTCTGTTCGTTCTGACAAAGGATACATAATTGACATTCGCTTGAATTGCACTTCACCAGGTGAAAGAGTAATCTCTCCATTGTGGTACTTTGTCCTTATAATATCTAATGCCTCTTTAGAATTTTTTGCAGTTATTTCAAATTCATCTACCACTGTTTCTTCTATTGATATTCTATAGTTTTTCATAATAACCTCATGTAAGTTTTATATATCGTCCATTTCCTAAAAATTTTATGAATCCTTTATCTCTTAAAAGTTGTATTTGCTGTCGTATTTTAGCTTTTACATTCTGATTTTGCGGATGTTTAATATATAGATCTCTTTCATACTTATATATTTCGTTTAACGAAAAGACTGATGATGGTGTTTTATTAACACAGTTAAGAACATCCATAAGCCATCCACGATTTTGAATATCTTTTATTTCAAGTTGATGACTTTTATTTACTTTGTCAACAACATTCTTGATGTCATTAATTCTTCCATTTGCCACTATCGCAATTCTGCCTTGTTCTGGAATTTTATTAATTAAAATATTGCAGCCAATCCATCCTGCACGATGAGCATCAAAAGAGAGTGGCTTTCTCTTTTCAATAATATTGGGGACAAAGAAGTTCTTCGGGACGATAATCAGATTGTTTACTTTCATCATTTCTTTTGAATAACTCATAAAGAAAAAGTCGGGATTGTTATTACTTGTTATTCTCTCAATCATAGTACTATAGGCACCATCAGTTATTTTATGCCCCAAGACACCATTTTTACTTTTTAATTCATATTCATTACCACAAGAAGGGCAATAAAAATCTGCAACAGGACGATTGTTTTCAAAATGTTTTATACGCATGAATCCGCAACGGGGGCAATACATATTTTGGTTCATCCAATTCTCTGTTAAAACTCTTGCTTTTTGAGCAGCTGAATGATAATTCTCAGCTATTTCTTCATTGAACTTTAGTTCCATATATTGTTACCCTTTTGATTCTCCGAATCACTAATTACAATTTTCGCACCTTTTCTATGCATATCATCAACAAATCTTGCAAGTTCAATCTGTTCCTCATCATTAAACAATTTCTCGGTATATGCAGTGAAACTTGCTGTATCAGTAATAGGTCTGTATGGCGGATCAAAATAAACAAAGGTATTTTCATCAATAAAGTCTGCCGATTCTCTGTAATCTCCACATACGATAGTAACTCTCTGCAATTTTTCCGATACTGTTCTAAGATTGTTTTCATCGCAAATCATCGGATTTTTGTATGCTCCCATAGGAACATTAAACAACCCTTTTTTGTTTACTCGGAACAGACCGTTAAAACAAGTTTTATTAAGGAAAATCATCAATGCTGCTTTTTCAATATTGATGTTCTCGTTTCCATTAACCTTTAAATCATTAAAACGCTCACGCTTATTCATATAATACTTTTTACGCTCATCCGTATTTAAAGGAATAAAATCGTTCTGTAAATGCATAAGCATTTCTATCAAAGCATCAATATCATCCCGAATAATACGATAGGTATTTATAAGTTCAGCATTTATGTCACTGATATATATTTCTTTCAAATCGTATTTACTTAAAACATCAAAAAGCACAGCCCCGCCGCCTACAAAAGGCTCTGCGTATTTTGTTATATTGCCGTCCTTAAATGGGTAATACTTTTCAATCTCTTTCAAAAGCTGACCTTTTCCGCCTGCCCATTTCAAGAACGGTTTTACTTTTTTATCATTATTTGCTATATATCGTAGGCTTCTTGCATCAGTCGGCTTTTCAGCGGTTGCGGGTATAATCCACATATTTCCTACCATTGTTGCATTTCTAATTCTGTTTTCAGCACAAAGTACGGCTACTCTTCTTTGAGAAATTCCCCATTTGTTTGCGGCATCTTTTGCCGAGATGTATTCCATGACAAACTCCTGAATTCTAATGGTTGTACTAAAAGTATTATATTCTAAATCGCGAATGATAGCAATATCATTTTTGTTAAATAACTGTGAACTGATGTTTTTACTGTTATTCTTTTATAAATATGAGACAGATATCTCTATTGACATTATTAAAGCAAATCCCCGAAGCCTTAAATTGGCTTTCGGGGACTTGTATATAATAAATTCTTAAAAAAATCATTCCCACTCGCTCCCGTCAAGCCTATTCTAAACAGGTTTGCTTATGAGATTTAGCACAGATTATTTGTATTACTTTCATTATTCAGATAGTATAGGCTATCTGATTTTTTGTTGCCATAACGTTGCCACGGATGCAGACCTTAATTACTGTAGTCCACCATCCTGTTTACTATATCAATTTACCGTTGCTTTACAAGATCGTATCCTGCGGCATCGTTTTCACTTTTGTCATATGCGTTATTAATGTACTTAGTAGGATCAGAAAGAAATGTTTCCTCTTCTACATATGCGATATAAGAACCTGTAAGGGAGTCTACCGTTTTACATGTATTGCAACTGTATTTTTTCGGATTTTGATTAAAACGGTTGTTATTAATTATATCATATACTAGATCTTCTCTGTACGATGAAGAACTGCATCCATCATCCTTTGCAGTAGTTGTTTTAAACCAGCTATAACCCCCATTATATTTCATAATAATTCCGACTACACCATTTGTATGTGATGTTCGGTCTTTTCGAGCAATGTTTTTTAGGCAATACTCAATCTCCCAGTCAATCCACTTGCTCTTTTTCATATTTGGCGAAATAATCACAATGGTAACTGATGTATCGTACATCATATCCTTCAGATTTTTCTTAATATTCTCTGTCGATGTATCCGTCAAATCCGGAATGACCGTTGATGAGAACAAATTCGCCGTCATCAATGCGCAGGCTGAC
>JABLTO010103643.1_pt1 | contig 37220 bp, 45 predicted proteins | sample 7160091 | NCBI WGS metagenome assembly JABLTO01 (sample SAMN14651225, study PRJNA627086) | human gut metagenome | isolation source: feces | host: Homo sapiens
CTGTAACTTTCATCTGTATAACTTTTTACCGTTACTTCAATACCGTCTACCATAGAGATACTATCTATACGATGATATGTAGTTTTCACACCTTTTCCGTTGATAAGTTCTTTTTCCAGTGCCATGTCCTTTCCTCCTTATGTTGTTCTTTTCCATATGTAACACGTAATGTATGGCTGTACAATACTTGTCGCACTTGTATCACCTGTTGATGAAGCCTGTGCTACCGAAATGGTGTTTGATGCTGCTTGTAGCCCAGCATTCGCTTTTGCTTGAGGACTTCCTTCATACGCATAGGTACCATAACTTGATGTAGAGTACCTATATGCTTGTACCATATTTTCATCATCACCCACAGTAGCACCGAAGTAACCTTTATATCCAACCTTGAACTCGTGTCTTTCTGTTTTCTTGCCGCCTGTTTTTTCTACTGTATTAAAGTCGCTGTCAGCGGTATTTACCCCTACAGGGACGCGACCGCCTCCCCACGCTGCCCATGTGCCGCCATAAAGTGTGCCGGGGTTTGTGGAAACTGTTGTTTCAAATAAGCTGCCTATTGGGTGCGACAATAAAAAAACATCAGTCTCTTTTGCACACTCATCTATTTGTAGTTGCAGATTTCCCGCAACGTCACCGGATAGGACATCCTTCAAATTTTCAAACCATGCTAAAAACTCTTGCTGTTCAATGCTTCTAAAGTCATTCAAATCACTCTGAATTTGGTTATATAGCTCGCTAGTGTCTATGTTTTCTACAAGTCCGACAACGATACCGCAAACATCTGTATCCAGTCGTGTGTCAGTAATATTTCCAGCAGTTATCTTCGTAGCGTTAGCAGGAACAAGAATTTTTGCTAAGCATAACTCGTATACTGATGAATCACGCTGTAGTGATGGCGTAATTGGGTCCCCACTTGGAGAACCTTTTTTTACAAAAACATCTATATTTCTGGCAGCTTGGCGATTATCCCACCTTAAAACGATAATATCAATTCTTGGCTGCGATGTACCAGCATCTAACGTGAAGTTTCTTCTGCTATCTTCCATGCCACAAGAACCGTTAATCCAACATGTGCCCTTATTTACCGATATCGTCATACCTTCACTAGGATTTACGATAAAACCTATTTCGGGAGCCATAGAGCTGGTTCTCGTTGATACTATTCCATTTGCTAGTAAGGATGCAAATGTTGCTCTTAGCTGCGCTGCACTATTAGGTCTGTCATATACAGGGGTTCCATACTCGTCATATGTCACCTGACTATCAAAAAATATACTTTCCAAAAAATCACCTTCCTTTTTATTTTCTTCTTGGCACCTTATCCCCGAAAATAACGTTTATTTCCCTTCTGTTTTCTTTAACAGTTTCATTTATGCCTATAATTCGAGATTGATATTCCCCCATATTTTTTAGAATGATGTCACACTTGTCGCCCAAGTCAAAGTTTTCTTTATATATCATATCGCCGATAAGGTCAAAGCTGATATTTAATATTTTTTTATGCTTGTTGAGGTATTCTGTACCTCTTTCCGCCAGTGTCTCTTCATATTGTTGCTGTGACATGCCTTCTTCCTGCTGCAAGTCTCTAGCGTCAACGTAAAGTCTTTTTAACTTTTCGCCGCCGGAGTTATCCACGATTACCTTTTGTCTTTGGTCTCCTTCTCCGCTTCCTGCTACGACTGCGTAGTTTTTATAGTTGCTGTCGTCTGTAGTAACTACAAGATTTTTAAAATGCCCCCAGCTTTGACTAAAGATAGCAGGTTCATGTCCTAATATTGGTGCAATCTCCGATGTTCTATCAAATCCTGCCCACACCTTAAAATTTGTTTCATTGTTTATGTAGTCATAGCTTAATGAAATACTGCATTCATACTTTTGTAGTATCGAATACATTTGGGTGGCGACTTCTTCCCCGGTGGTTTGAAAAGAAATTGATGTTGTAGGAGCTTGAGAAATATCAACATTAAGATTTGGAATATTTGTACAGTATGTCGATAACATCGTACCGATACAGTCCTTTACACTGCCACTAAAAGAGAATGTCGGATGTAAAATATAGTCATTTAACACACTTTCTATGAAAAAGCCGCTTATTTGTACAAATTCCCCACGTTCTTCGCCGGTATACACAACCTTTTGAACAACGCCTATTTCTCTTTCAGAGGCTCTATACACATATTGAAATTCTTTATCGAAATCCCTTGCTAAAATTTGTACAGAATACTGTCCGCACTCGTAGTAGCGCCTATTCCATTGGAGATTGATATAGTCAACAAATTTTATCGTGTTAAAGTTTGAATCTAAAAAAACTAAATCCATTTTTACACCCCTGCGTAAAGCTGATTGTAATACAAGTAAATATGTGTACTTGTTTCATTTGAATCTGCACTGTAGGAAATATTGCATCCTCCCCGTTCTATTGCAAAAAAGGTGCTTCTGCGGTTAAGACAGTTCGGAACTTTTTTTCCGTCTATTTCAACAGTTCTTCTTTCAAAGTCAATTTTTACGGTCTCATAAGCTTTCAGTTCGATTGAAAATAAAACAAATTCTTCATCATTTTTATAAATCTTTAGCCCGTTAACATTCTCTTCCGGTTCAATTACAATAGTACAATATGTTTCTACTGCACCATCGTTCGGTACGAAAACGTGTTGCGCAAAGTTTCTCGCACTGGCAACAAAACCTTTTTCTGCTGAAATCATTAGAGGAAAGCCCATCATTGGAACAATTGTTGATAAGTCCTCCCCAAAATCATCATAGGATTTGAAATAAGGACTGGGGCAAAACACAGATAGCGTAAACATCTGCGGTGCAAAAATATTGTTTGTTGGCAAGTCTCGTGCATCCACAATACATTCACACCACACCGTATTGTTTTTATATGTGACATACATTTTAAAGGAGTTTTTCGGGTTAAAAAAAGAATTAATTTTTTCACGAGATGTGTCAAATTGTCCGGCATAATCATTGCAGGCGGTAATAGTTACTGTTCGAGAGCTAACGCGTGTCCCTGTTATGATATCGCCGTCACCAACCGCACGCTTTTCTGTAAAAATTTCTTGTGTGATTGTGCCTAACCCCTCAATACTGATGATTTTAAAATAATCCGTAATGTTAAGTGTTAAGCCGTCATCTCTTATGAATTTTATCATCCTTTATCACCTGCCAATCCAAAAGTAAAAATCCTGTTGATAGCCCGTGCTGTTGCGTCTGGGCTTTCTACAGGCTGGTTAAAATTAATTACAGTTTGCCTGTCTCCTCCACTGCTTGTACTTTGTGATATACCTGTATTTATCATATAGTTACTTCTCGCTGCCGCACCTGCTACAGCCGTTTGATTCGAGTATACCGCTGCTCTTGCTTGGTCCATAAGGGCGGTGGCATCTAAACCTTTGATTTTTTCCAGAAGTCCGACCAGCTTAATTTCTTGCTCTGGCAGCTTATCAAAAACATCCTGTATACCAGCGGTTGTAAAGTTATCCAATGAATTTTCATACTCAGATGTCATATCTTTAGCCATAGCAGATATTGCATCTGTAGCGATTTTTGCATTACCTTTAACGCCTAATGCCGCACCTTCCGGAATAGATTTCGCGATATCTCTAAACACTCTGGATGGAGAATTTATGTTAAGTCTTTTTGCGAATTCTGCCGCAGCATTACCCGCCATTTCTCCAACTTGTAGAACAAAGTTCCAAGCACCACTCTTAACACCTGATGTGGCACCTTCTGCAATGCTTTTTGCAGTTGTTTCAAACTCTTTCACATAACCTTGCAGTGTTTCATTGCCATCCAAACCCATTTCTCTTGCTTTATCAGAGAAACCGATTTTTCCGTTATCCATTTCAAGGATACCCGCATTAACCAATGCTTGAACTGCACTAGCCATTTGAGGATTGGTACTACTGATTGCATCTAGCACAGACTGCATTGTGCTTTGTTCTGCGGCACTAACATTAGGGACATTGTTTTGGAAAACTTGCGTTTGTATGTCAGCTAACATCTTGGTTTGTTCTTCCACAGGTAGTTGGGAATTGGATATGGCTGCCACAATCGAACTCATGTTTTCTTGCATGGCTAGGTCAACACCGACACCACCATTCGTTACACCGTCTTTTGCTCGGTTCATGAGCTCTTCATAGGATAGCTGGAATGTCTCACCATTTGCATCAATTAGAGAAATTTGTCCTACCAGAGACTTTGCAATCAATTGTGTCTTTTCATCTTCTGAGTTAGCCATTTCTAATAACGTCTTTTGGGTGTCCTCATCTTGTGCTCGAGAGGCAGCTTCTCTATATGCTTGAGCCATTCCTGAACGTTCATCATACGCTTCTCGCTCAGTTTTAATTATTTTTTTACCGGTCTCATCAGTAACAACCGCCGTTGATGCAATAAAAGCGTTCATTTCTTCTGTGTTTCCCCGACTTTGAACTTTGAACGCTTTTTCGGAAACAGCCATATCTCTTAAACATTCATCATGCACTCTAACTGCTTCTTCTAACTTTTTTCGTTTTTCATCAACATTATTCTCCGCACGATAATATGCATCGGTTCCTTTCTGAGTAAGACCTAAAGTATATTCAGCGTTTTCTAATTCTTTGGTAAATGTTTCTACGTTTTTTGTAGCTTGAGTAAGGTTTTCTTCCGATTGTTTGGATATTTCTTGCAAACTGTCAGTGAGAGCTGACATTTTCTTTTTTGTAATTACATCATCAATCGATTTGCCTAACTCTTCATACTTTTGAATCTGACCGTCAAGCAGCTCAATTTCAATTCCTGTTGCGTCACTAAGCTCTCCAGTAATAGCCTTGACTCTATCTTCATAACCTTCTTTTACCTTGCCATTGCTGTCTACAAGTTTATCCAGTTCTAGTTTTAATGTAGTGATTTGGTCAATTTCTTTGAAATCTGCTTCCAGTTTCTTTTGTTGTTCTGCCGCCAACTCTTCGTGTGCGGTTTTCATTTCATTCATGGAATTAACAGCATTTTGATATTCACTATTAGTTCCACTCAAAGCAATTGCTAAACCACTTAAAACGCCAACAAATACACCAATTGCAGCTACTACTGCACCAATAGGATTTTGCCCCATTGCAATATTCCAAAGCTGTTGCGCTGCTTGTGCAACTGTGATTTTTTTCGCCAGCACTTCCGTTGCTGCAATCTTAGCCCAGATTAAACCGTTCTGTATCGCTGTGATAGTATTCGATACAATTTCTGTCTCAGTAAACTTCTGGATAAGCCCCGTAACAGTCTTTACTACTTTTAACGCGGTAAAACCTCCGGCTACACCAAGCAGTATAGGTGCCATAGGTTTGAGTGCAGAAATGCATATCTCAATCACTTTTGTAAGCGGCGGTATCACAGTTTTAGCAATTTTAGATACAGTGCTTATAAAAGTTGAAAACACAGGTTTTAAACTGTTCAGTGCACCTGAAACAGCACTTGCAATTGTTTTAAAGCTGTCAATGATTGTTTTTCCCAGTTCGCCAACGCTTTTGCCTACATCACTACCGAGTAAATTTGAAGCAAGAGAGGAAATGATTTCAACGCCTACCTCTGCAACTTTTGGTATGATTTGAGCAATGCCATTTATTAAGGATTCGCCTATTTTTACTGCGGCTTCCGCTATTCGATTTGTGTTGTTTCCGATTCCGTCAAGAAACGACGTTATCATGGACGTTGCCGCATCTATCATCTTTGGCGCGCTGTTTGCCGCTTGTGTTGCTACTTCTGCAAAAACTGCACCAATCTCGCTCACCAGTCCAGACAGTCCACCGTCTTTGAACGCTTTTGTTAGCTGCTCTACCATAGAGGTCGCAGAATCAACAATGGTTCGTATTGGCGTGTTTACACTGTCATAAAACTCAATTCCCAGTGTTTCAAGGGCACCGCCTAGTTGCTCAACACTGCCTTTAAGATTGTCCTGCATAATTTTTGCGGCTTCTTCTGCCGCACCATTGCAGTTGTTGATTTGCTCGGTTAGTGCTGCAAAATCTTCATCACTTGCATTGACAATCGCAAGCAGTCCAGACATAGCTTCTTTACCCGCAATACCTGCGGCATACTCGGCTTTCTGTGCTTCAGTTAACCCTTCAAAACCTTTTCGCAAGTCAACCATAACCTCGTTAAAAGGTTTCACATTGCCCTGTGCATCTGTTAAAGAGATTCCCAGCTCTTCCATATAGCCAGTCATTTGCTGTGTTGGCTTTGCAAGGTTTGTCAGTGTTGCTCTTAATGCTGTACCTGCTGTTTCCGCTTTAATACCGGAGTTCGCCATTAAACCAATAGCAACGGACATATCTTCTATGGAGTAGCCCAGTGCGCCAGCTACAGGCGCAACGTACTTGAATGTGTAGCCCAAGTTTGCAACGTCTGTATTCGTTGCATTTGCAGTCATTGCCAGTACATCAGAAAAATGCGCTGCATCTTTTGCTTCTAATCCGAATGCCGTTAGCGAATCTGTTACAATATCCGCTGTTAAAGCTAAATCCTCACCAGAGGCAGCAGCTAAAGACATAACACCTGATATGCCGTTTAGCATGTCCTCTGTATTCCAACCTGCTTGCGCCATGTACTTAAATGCTGCTGCGGATTCTGTTGCGCTGAACTTTGTTTCTGCGCCCATTTCTTTGGCTTTTTCTTTCAAAAGCTCCATATCAGAAGCACTTGCTCTTGATATGGCTTGTACTTCGGACATACCTTCTTCAAAGTCTGCCCCAATTTTGATAGCTGCACCGCCCAATCCCGCAAGGGCTGTTCCTGCACTGGCTATTGCTGTAAGTGTTCCTTTGATACCTGATTGGGCTATACCTGATAACTTTGATAAACCTGCCTTGATACCACTTGCGTCAAGGTCCGTTTCGATTACAACTTTTCCATCTGCCATATAATCACCTGCCTATTTTGTCAATAAAAGCAGGCTCCGGCTCACTACTCTATGGTGTGGCTCTAGGCTCTGTCGTTTTTATATCAGTTGTCTTTGTAATCGTTATAATTTTTTTGCATCTTGTGCATTTAATTTCTACTTTTCCATACTCAAGTTTGCATAATGTTTGCCCACAATTTGGGCATTTTATTTTTTCAATTTGCTCCACCTTCCTTTAAAAAGGTATAAAAAAAGCACTGTACATTTCTGTACAATGCTTCTTAGTTAAAAATTATAAAACTTTTTCCGTAGTTGTTTTGGGTTTGATATCCTCTAAGTCAAATACACTGGTCATAATGTCAACGCCTACGCTTTTTATTGCACTTAAAAAACCTTTGCTGGTTTCCACTTCGACATTATACCTATTGTAACAAACCATCAGTTCTTCAAGTGCTTGCATTTTAGCGTGAATGTGCTGTAACTTTTTCTGTATATTTTCATTTTGTGGTACCATTGCATATAGCTTTTTCGGTCTTTCTTTATGTGTCGGTGTATTAAAGCACGGTACTGACGCTATCCGTATGCCGTTTTCTTTCATTAGCTTGTCAAAACCGGATTTTGTTATCAGTAGCATTCGTGGAATCATTGCGGACATTTTAGGGTGTCGCTTTTTCATTTCGGCCAATGCCCTGCCCTCTGCAACAAAATAGTCAATGCCACAGATTAAATCACTCTTGCGTAGGTACCCATTTATAGTCGTCTGCGACAGTCCTGTAAAATGCACTATATCTAAAATACTTAATACAGGTACGCCATTGAATGTCTTGTCAAAGTATTCATATGGCTGTTCTTGTTTTTGTTCTAGGCTATAGCTGCCTGTATGATTGATAGAAGGAAGAACTTCCTGTGTAACCCATTTTCTAAATTTCCTACAAACTTCTGACCTAGATTCTAACATAAAATCATATAATTGACTTTCCGTTAAAAATGGTTGTACACCGTGTACAACCGGCGTAATTTCGGCATTTTCTACTATTTTATCAATTCTCAATTTGTGTGGGTATACTTTACCTTTTGCAATAGTAGTATATCCTAGTGCAGCACCTGTAGAATATAATTCAAAATATATTCCTTGACTATTTTTTATAACTGTTAAAGGCATCTTATCAAAATGTAATAGTTGTTGCATAACTAACACTCCTTATTTTAGGTTTGACCAAAATAGAAGTATAGTGTATAATATTTATACGACTAATTTGGTCGCTTCAATAACACATTCCGTACTTTTTCGACGAGTGGCGGTTTGTGTTATTTTTTTTGTTTATCGACCGCAGATTTGACTAATGAAATACCTTTGTGAATTACTTCCGCTTTAGATATATGTAACTTTTCTGAACACTCCTCTAAAGTTTTATAGGTATCTTCTGATAATCTTATTTCAAATCGTTTATTACGTTTATCTGCTGTCGGTCTACCTTTTGGGGACACTTAATTCACCTCCTGATTATTGTCCGTACTTAAATAATAATTCATGTACGTACATATGTCAAGAGGTTTTTTAATTTTTATTTATAAAAATACCACACCCAAACGAGTGTGGTTGTTATTTAATGTGTTATATTTGATATCCTATTTATTATTTAACTAAACTTATTTTCCACATAATTCTACTTTCATCTTGGACTAAAATCTGAAACATTGTATTATTCTTAATTGCAACTCCGCTTGTACCATCTTCTGAGATAATCATATTTGCTTTTACTTCTTCAAGGCTTTCTGGGGTAAATTTTGGATCAACTGTTTGTCCAAATGCAGAAACATATTCATCAACTTTACTTTTATCACGTTCAGTTAATACCCCATTCTCTTTTTTACACTGAACATATACATCCTTTACATACCTATTGGTATCTGTATCAAAAACAATTGCGGTATTACTATCAATTTTTGATATATACATTGTTTTTATATCAGGAGCTTGTCCAGGTGCATCAATAGACTCTCCACTCTTTAATCTCTTTTCCCACTCTTCTGCCAATTCATCTGGCTTAGCTAACCAAACACCACCACTACTAGGGATCGTTGGTAATTTTCCGTTTGATGCTGTGTTCGATGACGTAGTAGAATTAGATGATGCCACTTTCTCTACAAGGGTTGCTTGCACTCTAATAGATTGCTTACTTCCACTATTATCGGACTCTGTTATGGTTCCCTCTACTCTAACGCTATCCCCAATTTTTAAATTTAAATTTGTTCCTATATAAGTAACGGTTGCTATACTATCGTTTCCAAAGTACATACTAAATACATTACTATTACCTGTATAAAATGATTCTGTACCCAACGTTCCTTCAAGGTCAACATTTTGACCAACCGTCAAGTCTTTATATTCATTATTTGACTGTATTGATATACTACTTGTGGGGGTGCTTTCACCACTCCCACACCCAACAAAAACCATTGCACACATAACGGTCAATAATAAAATACTAATTACTTTTTTCATTTTTTCTCCCTTTATTTAGCTAATTGCTGTAACGCTGATTCGTACTCCGCAGCTTGAGTTGGTGTTAACTCATGGTCCACCCTCATTAAAACATTGTCAAATTGATAAGTGTACTGAGTTAAAGCCCCAATTTGACTTTGTATCGCATCCACATAATCCTTGCGTTTTGTGGCATCTCCACTATTGGAAAAAACTTCAATTGACCCTCCTACAGGGTTATTTTCAATATCGTATTGCTCAGTAATTCGACTATCAGCAAAATTTACTTTACTGGTATATTGGTTTGGTCTTCCTAATAATTCATTTGGGTCATTTTCTTCCGTATAATCGATTTCATTCGTAATTGGAAGTCCTTGCGCTTTCAAGTATTCAGTAATTTGTGCAGCATTCATTTTTGATAATGACAGTTGAGTTTCGCTGGATATGTTACTTATTGAACTACTATTCTGCGTTTCCTCTCCGCAACCAACTAAACCAACAGATAATGCCGATGCAATCAGTAAAAATGCAATTATCTTTTTCATACTTTCTCCCCCTTGTATAAATATGGAATATTTTATCATATTAAGGGAGATATAGCAATATTTTGTGAGTATTTATAACAGTCCTGTAAGGTCTCCGCCGTTTAATAATGCTTGTTCCAATGCAGTGGTCTTTTCTCTTTCAGTTTTCGATACAGGGATTGCATATGTTTTCTGCATACGTCTGTAAAACTCTTTCTGCTGTGGGCTCATATCTTTTGTGATTGTCATGGACCTGTAGCCCATAATTTTCACAAATTGAGTTTTCTCACTGAGAGAATCAAACATTGCTTTGAATCGCCACCAATGTAAATCATGCTCCTGTGTTAAATCAATCCCGTATTGTTCTAAAAATGCAGCATAGATATACGGTGCATCATGCTCAAAAGAATATATTTGCGTGCGTCTGTTGGTCGCTGTGCCGCCTTGTGAGGCGTTATCTTTGTCGCAGTGGTAAAAGTTCATTACCGCAGTGAAAGCTGCGCCTACGTCAGCAGGAACACAAGCAATATCACCATAGTATAGAAGCAGTATTCGCATTAATTTTTCTGTGTCATCCAGTTCACTGACCGCCGTCATTTCCAGTCTGATTCCTGTCCGAAAATCCGCATTGATATCATACATCTTGCCGCCTACCTTGACGGCTGTCGGCAATTTATCCAGTAGGATATTCATGCTTTTTTACGGCGTTGGCTGCGGTTTCCTTTGTACTTCTCAGCCCTTTTATTAAAGGCTTCCTCTTGCTCTGCTTTCTGCTTCATAAAGGATTCAAAAGCATCCATGCACAGGGTTAGGCTGACTTTATCACCAAACAACTTTTCTGATGTTCCTTCTCCAAAAATATGATTGAAAAAGTCAAAAATAATATGACACATTGCTTCTATTTGTTCGATTTCATCTTGAATAGGGGCAATTTCTTTTTCAATGTTCGCTACTCGTTCGTTTCCTTGCTTAATTGCTTTTAAGGTTGTAACGTCTAAAACGTCACATTCCAGCTCAACGCCGTTAATAATCATGTCGTATCCTCCTAACGTTATGCTCCTGCACCTGCGGCAGTAAATGTTTTTGTTTGTGTGTTGAACTCACCGTCAATAAAAGAACCAACATTGTTTAGGTTACCGGTTACTTTGACAGTCTCGCCGCCTGCACCCGCGAAAGATGAAACTTCAATGGAAACGTGGAATTTTCGGGCTTTAAATGTATTTTGCTTTTCTGCTACAGGGCTGAAAAGTTCTACTCTTACATAGTCAGTTTCTGCTTCTGCACCTGTTTTCTGATTTCTGCCGACCTCATATAGATACATAACTGCTTTTTCTGATGCTATCAAATCTGTATCGTATGGAAATTGCGCTTGATAACCTTTGATTGTGGATGTTGCGGAACGGTCATTCACATATGTTTTTGTATCCAGTTGGGCTGCTGGGTTTTCATCCAGTGTATTAAAGCCTGCACCCATTAGTTCGTATGTTTCTTCATCTGTGCCAACATTTAAGTAGTCGGCAATTTGATATCTTTGAATTGTTTGACTCATGTTATCGCTCCTTATAGTAAGTTAATTTGCATTGGATTTGGTACCGTGCTGTTTTTTCAAGCTCGTCCGCTTCCAATGCGTATCCTGTTGAAATTGCTTCTATTTTTTGACTTTCCATGCCTTCTGGTAGTACAGGAAGGTCACCGTTTAACGTTTGTTTCTCGAACCAATCAGAAAGATTTTCATAAAAGTTCGAGGAAAGCATATTTTGTATTGCGCTTTTGTCGTAATCGTCACGACTGGCAAAAATAAAAAGCACCTGCCGAATCGATGAGCCGTCAACATATCGTTTGACTATCGGTTCTGCCGGTACTTCTTCAATTACATATTCAATTGGGGTGTCCCCTAAAAAATTAACACGTACTTTTCCATCTTCATCAAGAAGCGGACAAGTACGCATATAGTCATAAATCGCATTGATAATGTTTATTTCGCAACACCTCCTGCGAACTTCGCAACGCTTCTCACAATGGTTTTTCCTTTATCTATCCACATACGCGGAACCCACTGCTTACCGCGCAAGCCACCTTTACTTGTTCCCTGTGTGCCGTAACCTTTGTTTTCATAGTAGTTTTTTCTGGCATACGGCTGGATATATTCGATACGATTCGGATACACTCTGGCTGTATTTTTCAAAGGTCCTTTTTGAAAAGGCACATAAGGGTCAGACATACGACGTACTTCGCTGGAAAAGAATTTTTGTGCTTGCCCGTTTTGATTCAGGTTGCGTTTTAGCAGTATCTTGTCTACTGGGTCGATTTTGATTTTAATTCCGGCCATTTACACACCTTCTAACTTCCAATGCGGACATTGACCGTCTGTGTTATACGTCACAGACTTTATTGTCACTGCGTTATACTTTCTCTTGAGCGCGCTGGCAGTAATATCTACGCCCACATTTTCGTTGCATTCTCCTTGCACAACAAGCATTTCTTTCTGCGGTGTGAAGCCTTCCGGTGCATTTTCAATGGGTATGCGAATTTTTACAAAGTTATCTAAGGTCAACCCTTTGTCCGTGGTACTCACAGCCGTCAACTCTCGCCATGTTGCACCAGTAATCAGATATCTTTTGTATGTTTCGTCTTTCTGTTCTACAAAGCAAGTAATGAGTTTATCTGCTCCTATCATGGAGAAACACCCGCATATCTTAAAGGATTCGAAAGAGGAATGTAAATCGTTGCAGCATCGTAAATCTCTTTTTTAAAAGACCTCTGAACTGTAGAATATGAATCATACGTTTCAGAGTATCCGTCGTTATTAAAAGATTTTACTCTCGATTGAAATTTACTATCCTTTAATAACTTATTCTTGGAAAAGATTACATCCGCAACTGCGCACACAGCTTTTTTTACATAATCGGGAATATCCTCTTCCAATCGCTGATATGTGATTTTATCTACATATGCACACGCTTCGTCCGCTACACTGCCATAGTCGGATTCTGTAAGCGTTCCTTTGTATACAGTCTGGTAATCTGCATAAGATACATGGAGCATGGTATCACTCCTTTTTTTCATTCTTAGGCAAATTCTCTTTCTTCTTTTCTTTTGTTTCTTCTTTTTTAGTCGTTTGATTTGGTTGTACTAACCCCACAATTCTTGCCATTTCATCACCTATTCTTTGTTGTGCAAGTAAATGCCAGCCACTTTATTTTCATAAGCGTCTGCAATACCTACATTGCGGTATCCAAATTTGTAAGCATCTGCATCTTGGTTGATGTCTGGAGAAATAATTTTAGGAGCAATATGTTTTTCAAACTGGATAACTGCTGGTTTGTGAATTACCATAAAGTTAATGTCTTTGCCGGAAGTTCCGTCTTTTTCATAACCGCCAACTTCCTCTGAGGTTTTACCGGATTTCAGTTTAATTGCTGTATAAAATCTTGTCTGCGGAACTAATGTTTTTGTAGCGAATCGACTTAACACTTCTTTACTTTTTGTAGTATCCAAATCCATAATCATACCGTCCAGCGTTGGAGTGATGAAAAGGTGACGGTCCTCAAAAGGTACCTCATCTTCGTCCATTTTTGTTGTCGCAGCTCTTAAAGCTGCAATAATTTCTTCACCACTGGATAGAGTTGCCGGTGTTGCGGAAGAAATACCGCTAATACCTGCATAAGAAGCAAAGCGAAATGCATCAAGTTCAGGTACAACTTTTGTTCTAATAAATTCACCTGCTAATCGGCCAAAAGCAATGCCAGCGGTATCCATATTGTCCACATTATCAATTGTAAACATTCTACCTCTATCGTAGTTGCATTTCACTGTTTCATTTGTCAGTGTAACGTCTCCCATCACGTAGCCGCTATTACGGTCATAGTCGCCTAGACCTTGCATATCCAGCTTAGGAATGATTAATTCATTTGCATTAGCACCTTGCTTAGCAAGCTCTGCCGCTCCGTCCAGTTTTGCTGTTAAGGATGCAAGTTTGTATACTTCATCCAACATTGTTACATACTTCTTTTGTAATGCTAAATTATTTGCCATTTTTTATTCTCCTTTGTTTATCGGAAGTCCGAACGCTGCTCTCATTGCTGCATCATCGTCACCAATCGGAGAACCTTGCGTACTTCCTATAATTTCTGGTACTTTCTTATCAGATTCAAACAAGTAAGGGTCATTCTTTTGCAGTGATTCCAATTGCTCTTTCAACCCTATGATTTCACCTGATTCTGTTAGTTTCAGTGCATCCATATCGAGCAAAGCTTGTACTGCCTTATCGTTTTTGGATTTTGCACCTTTTAGAGCACTTGACAACGCGTGTTCAAATTTAATTTCTGTTATGCGTTTTTCGTACTCTTGTTTTGTAGTCTCATTTTCTTGCTGCAAGGTATTGATTTTTTCTTGTAAACCCTCTGCATCAAGCTGTTTGAGTGTTTCTAACTGCTTGTCACGTTCTCTGAGTTGCTCTTCCAGACTTTTCTTGCTCTCATTCGCGGCATTAAAATCTGCTCTGGAAATAAAACCTTTTCCTATTTCATGAGATATTTTCTTTTCAATATCATCAGAATATGCATCTCCTAGAATCTCTTGTAACCAATCCAACATATTTACTCCTTTTCCGCTGTACTTTTTTGTTCGGCAAGTCCCGATATTGCGGAGCAACTTTATTTTGTTTCGCGTGCAACGAATAATTTTTATATTGAAAGCCTTTTAACGCCATGCTTAGGGCACAAAAAAACCACCCTAAAAATAAGGTGGTACATTACTTTTATCTTAAGTTTTTGTTCCGAAAATATCCAAAATGCTTTCACATGTATTTCCTATGTCGTTCGGTACATAATCTTTTTCAAATCCGTGCATCATTAAATAATCCTCTACCGCTTCCATGATTTCAATAATTTCATCGTCAGAATAATCATAATCATCAGTTAAACGGTAGTTAAGTTTTTCAAGTAAATTCAGTTGTTTTTCATTAAACCAGCTCCGTAAGCCCTTCACGATGTATCTCCTTTTAGTCTTTTAGCTCTTTTGGTACTTGTTGGATAAACGGTAATCAATGTACCGTCAGGATTAACAGATACCGTTGCTTTTTCTCCTATTAAACAGAAGCTCTCTCTGCCTTTTGTATCTATTTTCATTTTACTAATTTGCAGTGGCTTTGTCAAAGTATTCTCTATATCCTCTTTTGAAACATTCCGTGACATTGCTCGCAATCCAAAGTGGTCACTTGCTCCAGTAATTTTAATACCATTTGGTAATGTAATACCTTTAAAATCTCCATATGATTTTGCTGCCTTTTCTACCCACACTGCTTTGCCTGCCTGACTGTGCCCAAAACCATAAATTTGCGTTAATTCTTTCTGTTGTGCCATATCAGCAAGATAACTGAATTCTTTATATGCATCACGCTGCCTTTTGAGTTTGACCGCGGCAGCCGTGTAATCATCTTTCAGTCCGGCAGAATCATAACCGATTAACTCCCTTTTTGTCTTGCGTATGGCCGTTTCCATATCCCTTTGCTTTTGAGTAGCTTCATATGTGCTATAAACCTTACCGTTATATGTAAATGACGGTGTGTCAATCTCTCTCAGTTGTTTTCGGCTGTACGCCCTTTCGGATATGCCCGGGAAAAACGGATGATAAGAATGTCGACAGTTTGCACCGCAAAGTCCGTCTACTCTTCCCAATCCTGTGGTTTCTTCCAAATCGGGGTAGCCGTCTTTTTCTCCGCCTCTGTGATATACTTCACCTTGCCACACTCTGTGTGACGGTCTTGCTCCTGCATGTGCGGTTACTTCAAAAAACTCACAGCCTAGCTCATCCGCTAAAAAATCTGTCATTCTCATAGACAGTTGATTCACACCTGTCATTACTGCGCGCCTTGCGGCTACATCAAGATGATTTGTCCAACCCGATTCATAATCTATGAAGCGGACACCACTATCAGCAAGTCGCTTTACTGCTGTTCGTATCGCTGTGTTATAGTCCAGCGTTCCGGTTGATACGGATAACTGCGCTAAATCCAGTTGCTTTTGATATGCATTCGTAAGGCTTACCGCGCGAGATTTACCGTTGATTTGCTCCACAAAGCCCATAGTACGGGTTAAGTTTTTTAACTCACCTTGTGTCTGCTTTATGATACTTTCAATCAGCATTTCCAGTTCGTTGTAGTCTGCGAGGTTTCTACTCGGTTTATTCGCAGCATGATAAATAGCCGCTTCAGCATCGAAAGACGTTTGAGCAGCTTCAGTTAGCATTTTCTCTATTTCTTTCTGTGCTTTTTTATTAACATTGGAGATGGCTTTTTTTATTTTTTCATCGGTAGAAAGAACAGCACTTAATCTCTCTATTTGCCACTGTGCTGTATCTGTGATTTTCCCTGTTTTCGCGATACGTCTGGATATATCGGCAAGTATCTCATCTTCCAAATCTTGGAATAAGTCAAAAATAGGTTGAGGAAAACTTGCTAAAAATTCAGGAGTAAGCAAAAGTTATCACTCCTCAATTCGGCTCTGCGGAAGATTTAGGCGAGCAGTTTTAATCTCCTCTCCTGTGTACCATGAACGAAATTCATCTGCACCAAAAATTCCAAGTTGGAAAAGTTGAGCTTTTTCTGCGAATTCAGATTTTCTGTCACTGATAATTGAATCATCCCAACTAAACGTAGGATTGTATTCTCCCTCCGGCGCCAATCCTCCTAAATCCGCCCAAACATCAATAATATACATTAGATGCTCAAGTGTGTTTTGCAATGATTTTTGAATGTCCGAAACTGTTGTGTACGTATCTTGTTTCGCATGGATAATCTCTGTTGCTGTTTTTTCTACTTGACTTATATCAGATAAGGTACCGCGGGCAAAACCGCATTGCTGTTCAATCTGCTTTAAAATTTCATTGAATCCGTTTTGTAACGACTGGTCACGAAAAGCAGGAGCGAATACCTGCATCACATTTTTGTTATCTGCTCCTGATTCAAGTAGTCGATAAAGCCGTTTCCCATGCTTTGGAAGTTTGTACACATCCTTATTCTTTCTGAATAAATCTTCCGTTGCATGAATGGCAAGTTCGCCACCACGATACTCCCATATCAACTCTGCGTACTGCTCGTCCAAATCTTTGATTGTATTCACTGCTTTTGCATATATAGATACTCCCAAAGGCGAAGAAGGGTCAATGTTGTTTGCAAACGGCATTTTGAAATACACAAAAAGCGGCTTCTCTATGTTATTTAGGCTGAGTTCTTCATCCATACCAGCCCACTCCGGCACTAGTCGTAGGGAACATTTAACGCCAATCGATTCTTTTACACAGCTTTGATATGCCACGTTTTTGATAGTATAGACATTACCTTTTAGTTGATGATATTCAACACGAGTATAATACATATCCCCCACTGTTTTTCTTGTGTAAAAAATGCCTCCGGTAATATTACCATTACTATCAAACGACGTTGGATAAAAACAATTTCCCTGTATGTATTCTACCGTTACGCTACCATTTTCAACATACGGTTTGAAAACCAATCCGCCCTTTGCCGCAGCATACTCTACAAGCGTTCTCAGTTTCTCTCTGACCGGTTCAAGTTGGCTAGAAATAAAATCTGCACGTTCGCTTCCTTCACATCCAAATTCAGCCTCAATTGTTACCATTTTGGCCGCTTTACTCGCGATTACCGCAGGCATACTGAGAGGAATAACATTTTCACTAGCCCAAGGTGGCACATCACAATACATGTCATCCCATAGCTTTAAAGCCTCTGTCATACTGGATGAAATTGTGACATCAACTCCTAGAATCTGTTTTATATCTTGCTTTGTAATCATTCGCTGCCACACCTCCCTTACTGTTTGAATCGCTTTATTAAACAACGTATCACCGCCAATCTAACCACTTAAACTCTTTTACTAGAATTGTATTCACAAAGTATCGGATATCATCCATAGCATGGTCATTTTCCTTTATCACTTTATCTTCTTGTGCTTTATCATCCCATGAGTACAGTTTAAACTCTTTAATAGAATCTTTACACGAACTGTGAATGAAAAGTCGTTTGCTGTTTAACATGGATGTGACGTTTCTGATTCCATCTATCACCGTATTCACTGCATGCTTTACCCTGAACTTTCCATGTCTGCGCATACACGCAATAAAGCTGGCGGCAGATGGGTCTATGACAACTCTGTCAATTTCATACTCCTGCAATACCCCTTCTGAATCTGTATATTGAATCAATTTTTCCAATGCTGCATGATACTCTTCGTCAGTTAACTGTCTTTTTGTATCTCGCCCAGAATGATAATATTCTTTGATTCTCACTGCTTTCCCATCTGATACGCACCATAATCCAGCCGAAAAAGGGTTTAATGTACCATAGTCAATGCTGATGTAATATGTACCAGATTCCGGTATATCTTCTGTGACATTGTCAGCTTTTGAAAATCTAGGATATACCAGTCCTTCTGCTACAACCCATAGACCACGGATAAATCTATCATAGAAAACTCCTGAATACATGTTTTCATAACGTTTTTTTACCTTCTCAGATAAACTTTTGTTGTCTTTCATAGTGAAATGCAGGTATAAAGCGTTTTTCTTCTTGTGCTTTTGTATCCACTCCCTATAGAACCAATGTTCCGGAGTGTCGGGGTTACAGTTAAACCAAAACTTTGACCTTTCCACGGAACACCTCGCCAAAGCTTGTTCCACAAAAGAACGAGGCATCAAGGCCACTTCATCAAACATAACGCCTGCTAAGGTCATACCTTGTATCAAAGCTGCCGAACCTTCATCTTTACCACCAAATAAATAGTATTTATTAACCCTACCATCAAGAGAAACCACCATAAGATTTTCGCTTTTTCTCTCTGTGATTTTACATAGTCCCTCAAATAAAGTAGGCAACTGCGTTATAACATTTCGCCGCAAACTCTCAATTGTTTTTCCGCATATGGCAAAGGTCTTTCCGTTAAAGCAACTACAGGACCACAAAATAAAACCAATTGACATAGACACCGTTTTACTGGAACGTATAGAACCATCGCATATAATTGCGTCCTTATCCTTATACCTTTCTGTCTGCCACCATGTCATTGTAAGCAATGACCTCGGACTAAACACCGCATACTTCATCTTCGTCTATCCCTTCCATAAGCTGTACACTGTCCTTTATTTTTTCAATCAAGTTGTTTTCAGCGGTTTCCTGCGCCCGATTACTATCGAACATACCCAAGTGCCGTCCTATCTTTTCCAATGCGTCTAACTTGCTGTTAAGCCGTATCTTTACACCATCTTTTCCGGCTTCGATACTTGCAACGGCTCCTATTTTATCCTTTGGTATATCTGCGGTATCTTTCGGGATAACATATCCATTATAGATACCTACAAAGTCTGTTATTTTAGCAAACCCTATGGTTGCAAGCTCTCTTAGGACATCCTCTTGACGAATGCTCGTTCTCTCTTGCAATTCTTTTTGCTCTTTTTGCATGTATTTTTGAATGTCAACATTTGTCAACAATCTCTGTCCAATAGAACGCGCTGTTTTTTCGCTGTATCCTGCTCGCATAGCGGCTTGTGTTGCATTCAAATCTATAAGATATTCATCCACAAATTTTTTCTGTTTTTCTGTTAATTTAGACACCTCACCACCTCGATATATAATAGTAAAAAACAATAAGACCGTGCTTCTGCACAGCCTTATTTCTCTTAATCCTCAGTTTATACTATACCACACTATCTATATGACATTCTATGACATTTATTGCTTTCTTATGGAGTCGGTTGATTTGTCTCCAAGTATAGTGCATTTGTACCGCTATTTGCTCAAACGTCCACCCATTTATGTATCGATATCTTAACAGCAGTCTAAGTTTGTCACTCTCCACCGTATGAATGGCTTTTTCAATGTCTAACTTTGCCTCGCACCAATCATCGATTTTGATATCGATCTTTCTTTCATATTCTTCCAGCTTTTCTACAGTTGACTGTACTTTATCGCTTTCACTCGTACCTTTGGGCATATCGCTGTATGTAGGAGTTATCTTAGTTCCGAGGGAAAATATTTCGCTTTTCTCAAGTAAAAGTTGATTAATTTCTTTATCTATCTGCTTATATCTTTTCAAAAACTTTACTTTTTCTTGATATGTCATTTTCTTCTTTTCCTTTCTGCAATATCTGCTATAACTGAAATAACACAAAACACTAACACCGTGCCTGAAATAACTACCCCTATTAAAAAAGCCCACCAATACTGCAAAATTGTAATAAACGGCATGTTTGCAGCTAAAATTATTATCGCTACTAGGAGGATAGATGAGGCTACAGCGCAGAGAAGTGTAACACCATTTTTAACGCTTATTAGTTTTACCTCCATATCACTCACCAACCAACTCTGCTTGTATAAAAATACTATCTTCTCTGTCTTGCACTAAAGATTCTACTTCCACATCCGACACTTTTTGAACAAATCTACTCAAAATGTCTATAATGTAAATATTTTTAATATTTCCTATTTTTATACTCTCTAAAACCTCATCAAATGAAATAATTTTTGCTTTCATATTTTTTTCACCTCCACGGTAAAATTATCGAAGTTGTCGCTCAACTCATCCAAAAGAAACTTCGTTAACTCTTGAGGGAACCGGTCAAATCCACTCTTTAGTGTTTCTTCACTGAATTTCTCTGCTGTTTGAGCGTTAACTTTTCCTTTCATCCTTACAGTATAAGTCCTATCAAAATTACGATTCATTTTTACTCTCCTATCTTCATTCTTTTTGCTATAATCCTGTCTTGTTAAAAAAATCAAATCTCGCTTTAACCATAGGCTGCTCATAATCTTCCGATATTGACAAGCTGTGATTTTTTGCAAACTTTAATAAATACTTTCCTGCGGGGTTCAGCAATTCGGAGCTTTCTGTTTTTTCAAAGTCTTTATACATCACGCTTGACTGAATCCCTGTATTATTCTGATATTTTCCACTGCTATACAAGTCATAATCACCTTTTATGGTGTGATAATAAATTTGGCATATCTCTACATCCGGATAAATCACTGTCGGCTGCTCCACCGTGATTTCTAGTGTCCAATGTCCGTTAAATCCAATATCACCAAAACCTGCGGTTACATGTACCGATATTCCCAGTCTGCCAACAGAAGAACGACCCTCCAACATAGGAACATATTTATCTGTGAAAGTCCTCTCAACGGTCCTGGCAAGATATACTCGTCCCGGCTGCAGCAACAAACCCTCTTTGGGTATAATCAGTCGGGCTGTTGGATTATTTTCTTTCATGTCTAAAGTTTTATTTTCGTAAACAACCAGCTCATCACTTAGAGTTAAGTTATAGCTATTAGGATTTATTTTACTTCGGTCAAATGGCTCTATTTTAATATTACCGTTATGTATTTCTCGTTCTATTTCTTTGCCTGATAAAATCATATTTTTTACTCCAAAATAACTTTTATTTTCTTTCCGAGTGCTTCTGCTATAAGCTCCAAAACATCCAACTTTACCCTTTCGCCTCTTTCCATCTTTCGGAGCGTAGTCACAGATACGCCCGCCTTATCAGCAAGTTCCGGAAGCGTCATATCATAAAAATTTCTTAGTGCTTTTAGTTCTTGTTCTACTGTCATTTTTATACCCTCCTCGGCTCTTCTAAGCCACACTCTTTGACTGCAACTCTTAGTAGCAGTAAGTAGTTTATAAGGTCTCCAATCTTTTCATCCCAGACAGCCGGTGCATAGCTTTGCCCGCTATTAATCATGTCGTATACACTAACTGTATGTTTCGTCATCATTCCTGCAAGAGCCTGTGTCACGCTACACCCCTGTAGTCCTGCCGCTACTCTAAAGTTATGTAGCACGTCCTCATCCGTTGAGTATCCCTCCGCTTTTGCTTTTAAAACTCGCAGGCATTTATCGATCATTTCTTGTATGATTTCGTCTCTTTCTTCATACATCATTTAGATTCGCCACCTTTATATTTCGATATTTTAGCTTTCAGTGCTTGTAGTAACGTATCTTGTACATCTGCTTTTGTTTCAAGTGCAGCCATAACCGTTTGATCCATACCGCCATCTACAACCAAGTGATGTATATAAACCGGCTCGGTCTGTCCTTGGCGGTGTAGTCTGGCATTAGCTTGTTGGTACAGTTCTAAACTCCAATTAAGACCGAACCACACAACATGGCTACCACCCGCTTGTAAGTTAAGTCCATATGCTGCAGATGCAGGATGCGCCAATAACACATCAAGTTCTCTGTTATTCCACCGCGTTATATCGTCTGGCGTTTTCAAATCACCTACTCGCAATTTATCTTTCGCCAATAGTGTTTTAATTCTGTCACGATCATGCTGAAAGTTGTAAAACACCAACACCGATTTGCCATTTAATGCGTCAACAAGTTCACTGAATGCCTCCAACTTACAGTCGTGCAGCTCTATGATTTTTCTGTTTTCTCCGTAAATGGCACCGTTACACATTTGCAACAACTTTCCATATAAGACTGCTGCTGACTGCGCGTCAATCATATCTTCGTCTACCTGCAACAGCATATCTTTTTCCATCTGGTCGTACTGCTTCTGTGCTTTGCTATCCAGCTTCACATACCGTATATCATCTATGCGCGGTGGAAGTTCCAAATAGTCTTTTGCCTGTAAGCTAATACAGATATCAGAAATTCTACTTTTTATCTCGTCCTCTGCTCCGTCTTTCAGACGATATGTAAAAACTCTTTCAGCACTACGCTTGTCCGGCACAAAATATCTCTCGCGGTACTCGGTTATTGTTTTTCCGAGCCTTTCGCCTTGGTCCAATAGATACACCTGTGCCCATAAGTCAAGAAGCCCGTTAGGCGATGGCGTACCAGTTAGCCCTATAATGCGTTTGATACGTGGCCGTATCTTTTTCAAAGCTTTAAACCTTTTTGACTGTGAATTTTTAAAGCTGCTCAGCTCATCTATAACTACCATGTCGAAAGGCCATGCATTACGATAGTATTCTACTAGCCAAGGTATATTTTCACGATTGATGACATATATGTCTGCCGGAGTGTTCAGCGCCTTAATCCGCTTCTGTGCTGTCCCCAAGCAAATGGAAACCCTTATCAGACGTGTATGCTCCCACTTGTCGCGTTCCTTTGCCCACGTATCCTCTGCCACCTTTTTAGGGGCAATGACCAAAGTTTTACTAATCTCAAAACGGTTGTATCTTAGCTCTTTCACGGCTGAAAGCGTGATGACCGTTTTTCCCAGCCCCATGTCAAGCAGCAATCCCAACTTATCGTCAGACACGGCTCTTTGAATGCAGTATTTTTGATAGTTATGTGGTGTGAATGTCTGCATTTAAATCCTGCCTCTCTAAGTCGTCTAAAAAATCCGACACACCTTCGTAGCTGTCAACAACTCTGACAAAACATCCTAGACTTTTCAGTTTTTCAATCTGGACACCTTGTAGTTTAGATGTTTTACCCCCGGGTCTCTTAAGCTCACAAAAACCAACCTTTCCCCCTGGGAGAACTACAATTCTGTCCGGTACGCCGCTGTTCCCCGGCGACACCCATTTGTATGCCTTACCATGTCTTTGTTTTGTTCGGCTAATCAAACTTTTTTCAATGTCTTTTTCTAACACTGTGTCACACATCCTTTTTAGTTAAAGTGAAATTAACCTGGACACGGAAGCCCAGCACATCAAAAATACAATACAAATCCTGAAAATTTTCAAAACATCCTCTTTCTGCGGCTGTCACCCCTCTGCTTGAAGGCCAACCCAAATGCTGCGCCAACTGTTGCTTTGAGAATCCTTTGGACTCCCTCAACAGTTTTAGCTGTTTACCAAGCTGTTTGAAATCCAATGCCACTCACCATCCTTTCGCTAGCCAAAACAACAAAACAACAAAAAACACAAGTTTTCCCTTTATATATATGTAATTATAGAGTTTATAGAGTATATATACGTGTATTCTCTTATTTCTCTTATTTTATATATCTTTTAATATATTTAATGTTGTTTATGTTGTTTTAGGTGATTTTTTGACTTATCTACGCGGTTTCTATGAACAACAAAGTGCGTTTTTCAATGTTGTTTCTTTGTTGTTCTTGTTGTTTTACGAATTTTTCGAGTCTATTTTTGTTGTGCAGAACAACAAACTCTTTGTTGTTTTATGAAGCCCCTTTGTCTGCCGTAACTGGCTCTGAAATCAAATGCGTTTGTGTTTTTACACCACCCAGGTATGGCAGCTAAGATACTGTTGATTTCCATTGCATCTGAACGTTTCATTGCTTTGATTTCTCCTAAAAAGCACTCACACCATATCTCTGCTGCACATATACGGTCTCGCTCCATCAAGCCCTCTGTGTCCTTGGCACCCATGCCCCAGTAAGCCCGCCGCGCAGCCAAATCGCGGCTATACCAATCCGACGGTATCTTCCGTTCCAGAAACTCAGTTATAACGCCTACTTTTGGATTAATCTCTGCGTGGCTTTCTTGTGCATCCACTGCTTCTGAATTTGCCGCTTTGCTCAAGCACACCGATTCCCCTAGCATATATGCGGCAACTGCCTCTGCCCATATCTGATCTCGTTCAAGGGCAAGCTGTGTGAATATATCTTTTATAGGCTCTACGATACCAATATCAACCGGCCAGAAACGCCTGTTTCCCGTCAAGTCTCTTAGAAAGTGATTGTCATTAGTCGTACCAATAAAAATGCATTGTCTTGGAAAAGAGCCTGTGCGTCTGCCATAAGGCTCTCTGTATACATCTTCTTGTCGGCTAACAAACTGCTTAATTTCATTAGATTCAGCCTTGCTAAAACCTGTAAGCTCCCCCAGCTCAACGATCCAATATCCTTGTATCTGTTCGCAGGCTTCTTTCCCTCTAAAATCATGTAAAGAGTCGTTATGCCACTCGCCGCCAAGAACCTTTGCGAATGTGGACTTACCAGCCCCTTGCTTACCTGCCAGAATCAAAATGTTATCGAACTTCACTCCAGGCTGCATGATGCGAGCCACGGCGGCAATTAGTGTCTTGCGACATGCTTCTCGCGTATACAGGCTATCCTGTGCGCCCAGATAGTCTATGAGCAAAGAATCGATGCGCTTTACACCATCCCAGCATAAAGACTGCAGGTAGTCCTTTACTCTGTGCATGGAGTGCGCTTCTGCACAAAGTGCAAAGCCGTCGAAAATCTTATCCTTGCCTGTAATACCATATGTACACTCTAAGTAGTACCTCAGTCCTGAGTCATCCGTATCACGCCAGCAGGTATCGCTAAAGCGCTTGCTTTTGCATTCGCGCCACGGTAAATTACCTGTAATGGCCACACGGTTTGCAAACTTGTCAAATACAATTTTTCCTGCAAGTTTTGGGTCGTTGTTGAGGATAAGCAAGATGTTGTCGATTGTACGGAGGGGTTCTCCCTTTCCGTTAACTTTGATTTTGCCGAGCCAGTCCCCTGATGCATCTAAATCAAAAACAGGTACTGCATCAAAAGACGCCGCCGCAGTCTCGTACTTTTCTCTGGTAAGAAGTGTTGTAACGTCGGGGTCAGATGTAGCAAACTCGATCATCTGCTTGTATGAAGGCAGCGACACAGTAGGCGTACCTGGCGCTGCGTCATAGTCCAGTTCTCCGAACTTATGTAGTCTTACAAGGTCAAAAGAGTTAACGAGCTTGCCACTGCACGGGTCCGTAGCATGGTTACTGTACAAGAAATTTCCATCTTGATACAGAACTGCGCCACCAACGGTTGAACCTTCTGTGTAGGTATATCTGCCATTGACACAAGGTGTGTACACATCGTCTAAGAACACAGCGATTGCCTGCTCGATGTTATACGTCTTGCAGAAGGCACCGACAACGCCTGTCTTTTGCAGTGGGTCACCTTGTTTTTTCGCTGACTTTGTTGGAATGGCAGCTTCTCCTGGTACCTGCGGCCACTGTGTTTGGTCGTGCCAGTCTGTGTACTGACCGAGGATGCCATCAACGCTGCACCACGGCTTATCCTCATAGGTATGCACGTACTCACCGTCTTGCGAGATACTAGGCCAGTACATCAAGCGTGATGCTTGAAAAGTGGTAGGGTCCATGTAGTCTAATCCGATATATCCTGCAAGTTTTCGTGCAACCGGCTCATACTCGTCTGCCGACGCAGGTCGGTCTAACGGTAAAATAATGCGCAGTCTTGGTGTGGCACTTGAGTGCTTTCTGGTTGAGTAAATCGCAAAGGCGCATCCCAGAGATGCCACTTTATTGATAACAGTTTGCGTTTCTCCTGCGGGGATGCTGTCTGCGTCCAACGTTACGATATGGCGGTCGATAACAGAAGTGCTACTACGTCGGTTCTCCTTAAGAGTTCCTCCTACAAAACCGCCTACGTCTTTTAGGTCATCTTGCTGTGACTTTGGCAGATGAATATAGTCGTCATAGCTTTCACTTGTTTTTACCGGTACAGAAAGCTTTTGCACAAAATCGCTCCACAGCAGCGTTTGAGGATACCAATGTGTCGCTTTGCGGCTTTGACCCGTAGATATAATGATGATTTTGTCGTTGGTCATATCCGCTACTCCTAATCTTTTTTATAATAATTGGTTGTAAATCCATCGGCATTTAAAGGAAGTCCTTTAGCCCATGGTGCAGGCGTACACATAATGCTGATTGCATTATCCAAAGTATGAGTCGGGTCTGCAAGCGGAGCTTCAATCACCACTTCGTCGTGGATATGCATTACCATTTTGTACCCTGCTTTATATAAGCTGTGCATACTGTAAGCCAGACAATCCCTTGCTACAGCCTGCACGATATTTTCAGTGAGTTTTCCTCCGTATGTCTGGATGAGTTCCCACTTTCTGGTTGTTTGGTTGGTACCGTAGTACCATATCTGTTTACGTCCGTTATCACCTAGTACAACTCTTGGCTCTATGTAAAAGAGCTGTCTGCCGCTTGGCAAAGTAACCGTTAATGTTTTTTCGTCTCTTGTCGTGGCAATTCCACTTGGCAGGGCATTGCTTTCTCCGTATTCTATACAGTGGAGAGCCATAGTTTCCAGCGTATACCACATATCGACGATACGTTTATTTGAGGACCGCCAACGCTGTACGATATCCGGCAATTCTTCCTCGTGAAGGCCCATTTTCAAAGCCCCCATGTTGATAAGGGCACCGGCAGCACCTTGGTAACCGAGAGCAAGCTCTGCGACTTTACCTTTTGCACGCAGCGCATACTCAGGATTACCTTTTGCTATGCGCTCTACCGGAACACCAAACATCGCCGATGCAGAAGCTTCGTATATTTTTCCGTGGGTATTAAATACGTCTAGTCGCCAGTGCTCTTGTGCCAGCCAAGCGATCACCCGTGCTTCGATGGCTGAAAAGTCAGCAACTAAAAATTGGTGACCGTCTTTTGGTATGAAAGCGGTACGGATTAGCTGTGATATGGTATCAGGTACGTTGCCGTATAACATCTTGACACCCTCGGTGTTGCTAGATTTTACTAGAGTACGGGAGACGTCCAAAGTCTCTAAATAGTTACGCGGCAAATTTTGCACTTGCACCAGTCTGCCAGCCCAGCGCCCCGTGCGGTTGGCTCCATAAAACTGTAATAGTCCTCGTACCCTACCATCTGCACACACAGCAGTGTTCATAGTACGGTACTTAGCTACGCTCGTTTTACCAAGTTCTTGACGTATCTTTAGTACAGAAGCAACAGCAGGGTCGCCACATGTATCAATAATCTGCTGTAAATCCGCTTTATTAAGTGAGTCAACGGGCGTTCCCGTCTGCTCTTCCACCCACTGCTTAAGCTGTGGTATGCTGTTTGGGTTATCCAACCCGGTAATAGCTCTTGCACTGTCTGTAAGCTCTGTTGTAATTTCTTCATCTATGGACAAAGCACCTTGTATCAGATCTACATCTACCCTCACGCCGCCAGAGTTAATATGCTGGTCGATTATCCAAAGCATTTGCTCTGATATAGGAAGCTCATGGTGCAGATGGATTTTTACCGCCATTTCGGTCACAACGTCCTGCTTACAATACTCCTTAAAAAGCTCCCATTTTTCAGGCTCATGGTGCGGGAGATTGCGTGTTCGACCACCGTTAGTTTTTGTGGGTTTACATGGTACACAAAAGTATCGTATGAGTGCTTTACCGGTGGTGAGCTTTCGCTTATCTTCACTTAGCCCCAAGGCCTCGCCTATCGCAGAAAGCCCCGCAGGATAACCACAGTACAAGCCTTGCACCATGGTACAGCGCCACTGATAAATAGGGGTTGTGTAATACTTTGATAAGCAATACTGCTCAAAAGCAGCATTATATGCGTACTTGGTAACGTTGATATCTCCTAAAGCCGCTATGATATCAGGTGGAATTTCTTCGCCTTGTGCCAAATCCACGATTTGTACAGGACCGCCGTCAACAGAGTAGGCGAAGAGTAGTATGGCAAAATCAAAGGACTGCACGTACTTGTACAGTCCTGCTTTGCTGATATCCACCGATGAGTACGTCTCTATATCGATAGATAAATATTTCATACTACATCACACGCTGTCCAGTAACTGGATCAATTACAATTGGTTGACCTGTAATTGGGTCTACCTCACCTTGTATGTATTGCAATGGCTGCTGTGTAACTGGCGCCGGCTGGGAATACTGCGGTACCTGTGAGGGGTGTTGATACTGCATGGCTGGTGAGGCTTGTACCGGCTGTTGATAAGGAACCGGTTGCTGTGCAACAGGAGCCGATCCAAATACTTCTTGCGCACTCTTACGTCCAGATAGAGGTTCTCCGTCCTCTAGCTTTTGCAGGTTATTAAGCCCACAGCCTACACCTTTTTTACCTGCTGCGTTGTATGCAAAAAAATTAATATCTGCACGACCATAGCACCCACTGTATAGTGAGTTTGGATTAATAATTGGTTGCAAAGAAGCGTCTACCATACCGGGTTGTTGCTTGCTGGATGCGGTAATCACCCAGTGACCTTTTGCTTCTTCTCCAAACTCCTCACCGCTTGGTCTCACACCATCACCGTCATACAACGGGATAGCAGGTCTGGCAGGCATCTGACCCGCAAATACAGAAACCATTCCATCTTGTAAAGTCTGTTGAATGGCAGCGTCAATTGCTTGCTTTGTGGCTACATCGGTTTTCGGAATGAGTAAAGTTACAGAATACTTTGGTTCGCCCCCGTTGTTTGAGCGAGGTTCAAAAACGTTTAAATAACTAAATCTTACTTTGCCTGTTACTACTTGTGCCATAATTAAAATACCTCTTTCGTTTTTATATTATTTATTTGAAAATACGTGTTGCGCACTCGTCATATTAAAAGGCTGTCTCTTATCCGATTCCGGGACAATCGTAGGTTTGCCGGGAGTCTTAACCACTTGGTTTGTTAACAGCTCGGCGAACTTACTTTTACCCAGCATGGTTTCAATTTTAGATAGCGTCAGTGGTATACGCTCATAAAGTAGACTTTCATCCACACCATTTGCTACTAACTTTTCAAAAGCTTTGTCCATATCCAAAAATGCTCTTGTTGATCGTCCCTCTACAGCTTTCCAACCAGGGACCATGTTTCCTTTTAACACCTCATCGAGTGCATATTCCTTTACGTCTTTTACCCATTTCTCAAGATCTTGCGCCTGCTGTAGTATCTCTCCAATTTCTGTATTGGACAGGGTGGCAGGCTCAGCAAAAGCGTACTTTGCTAAATCCAGATTAGCAACCGCGCGGGCTCTGCAAATTGCTTTTGCTCTACAGAATCTACAGTGTTCACCGGGCACACAATCGCCCTCACCTTTAAAGGCTTTTTCTGCGCGAGGCTTTACAAACTCATCGCCCCACTTGAGCAGTTCCTCTGACTTAATTTCCCACTCGGATATAGAGTCAAGACGGGGTTGTACTATCGACATCTTGATAGTGTCAATGCTGTACAACATCTGATATGCAGTTAAAGCTCCTAACGCATATAGCATCATCTGTGGATTATGATCCGCAGAAACCGGAACACCTTTGCCGTGCTTATAGTCAACAACATGTAAAGTATCTCCGTATACGATGATGCAGTCGGCTGTGCCAAATCCTTCCGGAACATATGTACTGTAGTCAATCCTGCGCTCAATCGCAATGTGAGGTGTTGACGGATAACTCAGCATAATAGAATCAATATAGTCCAAATAGACATCTGCACACTTCAACATCTCATCTTGATACAGCTCATGCTTTTTCAGTTTATTGAGCCGAGTCGTAAAAGCTTTCGGACCAAGAGCCAATGTGTACGCCTTTGTCAGTTTCAATTCACAAATTTCATGAGCGAGTGTTCCCTCTGCGGCATACGGGCTCTCTATTTCTGGTATATCCTCACACATACGAGCAGACGGTGAGCACGCAAGCCATCTTGCAGAAGAGCTGGCACCAAGCAAAGCATGTGCTTTGGGAGCACTTACTGTCGTCTTACTCATATCTGTGCCCCCATACCCCTGAGTGCTGTAGCTAAAGCACCATACTGGTCTGGTTGCAGGTCCATAATACTTGGCACGCCAAAACTGTTAAGCAGTCCCCTGATTTCTTCCATTTTGCCTGCGTCAACCAGCGGAGCCATTGCCATTTGCAGCTGCTCTACTGTATATGATTGTGCTACATGGCTGGTAGGAATAGCTGCCGGCTGCTGAACCTCTGTTACAGGAGATTGAACAACAGACTGCTGCACAGGTGCTTGCGCAGTCGGTACAGGAGCAACAGCAGAAACTACAGGCTGGGTAGATGCCGCAACTAAAGGGGTACTTGGTGCTGCCGCTGCGGGAGTGACCTGAACAGTGGGCGGCACCGGTGTAACTGATGTGGGATTTACTTTCTCTAAAGCTGAAATCAGTCGGTTTATCGCTTCAAGCGATTGTTCGTCCAGTGTTAGCATTATTGTTGTTGGTATCATTTGTAAGTTCTCCTTTTATATTTGTTTTATGGTAGATACAATCTTTATTGGGACAGTGTGTGTCACATATACCCTCGTCTTTGCATGAATATTCTATGTACATTGACACGCCCTCCCCTTATTTGGTATACTGAAATCGGTTAATTTTTTTCTTTGTTCCGTTTGAGCTGCAACTCTTACGGAACTTTTTCTTTTTACTTAAAAAATGATTTAATATTGCTAATGCTGCAATACCGGCTATACATACAGCTTGTCCTATAAAGAAACCTGCAAAGTTGATACTGCCCAGCTCAAAACTCCCGACCACACCCAAAGCAGCCAGAGTTAAAGCAAAAGTCAACACAATGAATACCCAATCAAATATTTTGTTCATTTGGCTTTAAGTCTCCTTTCATAAATCGCAAAAATGCTTCTTTCGGTATCTTCACACGTGTGCCGATGATAGATACAGGAAAGCCCAACCTTTCGGGGCAGCGGTTAGCTTGTATGCGTATTGTCTGTGCATCACACCCCAGCACTTTCGCCACATCTTTAGGGGTTAAAAACTCCTCCGTACAGGCTTCTACTTCTTTTAAAGTTTGCATTTCTCCACCTTCTTTCGTGATTTTAATTAACATTTTATGTGAATTTAGTTCACCAATCTTTCTATTTTGTTTTTGCTTTGATTGCCATTTCTCCCACATAGTGGTAAAATTTGTTTGGAAGGAAGTGATTATTATGAGATTAAATCCAGATTGCATTCGGGATATTTTGTTAGCGTTAGAAGAACACATAAACAATTGTGGAATCGTTTTTTCTGTAAATGATAAAAACGAACTAAATCTAAACCAATACTCTGACGATGAAATTGAATATCACATATGACAGTGTAATTTAAGCGGATTCTTCTATGATTACTCTCGGCAACTAGGCGGTGCACATAGAATCAAGGATTTAACACCTTCAGCACATGAGTTTTTAGCTAATATCAGAGAAGATAACAACTGGAATAAAACTAAAGAATGCGCAAAAAAGATAGGTTCATTCTCTATTAATGCTCTAATGGGGATAGCTTCAAATGTTGTGTCAGCAGCCATCAAAAACAGTTTTTACTGAGTTAAGTACATCTAGCTCCAATAAAAGGATTGTTTCTCCATTATTTTTAACATTCAAATTAAAGCTTAAAACGTCTTTCATTTCATTGCCGTCCACAATGATTTGAAAGTCGTTATCTTTTTTTATGATTTTTAAATCCCTTGCCATCTTTCTCCCCCTTCCTTAGTCGGTTTTTGTTAAGCGATGTTGTCTTTACTCAAAAACTTGTTAATAAAGTACTGCTGTCCTTTACCTGTTACTTTTGTTGTTCGTGTAATGCGTACGCTACCATCGGGATTAGAAATTGTACGTTCTTTTACTTCAAATACTCCTAACTCCATTGCCATTTGTGTCGGCATGTTCATACTACTTCCTGATTTAATCAAATACCCATTCTTACGCATCCAATCAAATAATCTTTTTTGTCCAATGTCTACACCATTTTGTTTGATAAGTTTTGCAAGGTCACCAATAAGTATGGATGAATCCGATGTTTCTACAGCTTTTGCAAAAAGCACCATTGGCTTATCTTCTTCTATTCTTTTTAAAAGATGCTGATTTTTCTCTTTCTCTTCTTTCAATGCGGTTGCGATCTTAATAATGGTATCAGGATTTAATATTGCTGCTTCCAGTGTTTCTGGTGTCATGTATGCACCATGCTTTCGGATAGATTTTAGAATTTCTTTGACCTGCTTTTTAAATTCTTTAGCTATCGGTTTTCTTGATTGCATTAATACTTCATATAGACCATTTTCAGTAAGGAACCATTGTTCTTTTTGCCCTTGTAATGCGTAAGGATTGCTTACGCATTGTTTTTCATCTTCATCTACACCTTGTAGCATCATTCTTGCATTGCTATGCTCAATCCATTCCGCAACATCTTTCGCCAAAAATAAAGGATTCTCATAATCACCATAAATTTTAAAGTCTTTTCCCAAAACTACTCTTTGTTCAATTATTTGTATTTCTGTCATACTTGCTCCTTTCTTTAAATGAATGTAAAATGATGTTATAATTAAAAATAAAAAGGTTGTTTTTAAATGCAAATAGTTTTAAATATAATTTCAGTTTTAGCTTTTGGAATTTCTGTATATAGTTTGATTCATCAAATTATAAAATCAAAACTTAACCTTAAAATTGAACTGAACCATGCAGTATCAAATGCTGCAACCCCATATTGGTATTATCTTGACTTAGATATCATAAACAAATCGAATAATCCTATTTCGATATATTCCATTAAAATACTGATAAATAACAATTTGATATCAGTGCAAAAAGAAAAAGATGTTTTGGTAACTAAAACATCTCGGACTGGAAAAACTGTAACAAATGTAGAGCATATTTATTCTCAAGAGTTACCTTTTGAAATCCAAGGATATTTAGCTAAATCAGGGAAATTCATATTGAATTTGAAAGAAATACAAGCAAAATTGTCAGAGAATCATGAATACTTTTTATTTATATACACAAGCAGAGGCAAAGTTAAACGGAAAATTTCAATTGGAAATATCATCTACGATATAAAACAGCTGTTATAATTCCAATCACTAAAGCTGATATTGAAAAAATTGAGTATATCCAATCTGGCATAGTTGCTCCTTTCTTTTTTAGAATTGAAATAAATCAATCATTCGGTGACTAGTTTGGTAAAAAAAATTCAAATATTGTTTCCACGTTTGTATTTAATACCTTAGCCAACTCGTTTATTTCATCAACCGTTGGCTTTTTCTTATTATTAGTAATTTTGTTTAATTGCTGACGTTTCCAGCCTAATGCTTTTGCACAATCGGATTCTGTATCAAAAGTTTGATAGATTAGTCCCCTCAACGGCTTATTTTTTGACATAAAAACACCTCCTTTTTGTCAATCGTTCGGTGACTAACTGAAGTGTATCATATTTCTATAAATCTGTCAACCGTTTAGGTGATTTTTATTTTTATTTTTTGTTTTGTCTTGATTTTGGTGACAAAATATGTTTTAATATAATTGAAAGGAGGTTTTGACGATGCCTAATTTCGGAGAAAAACTAAAACAACTTAGAAATTACAATGGATATACACAAGAAGATTTAGCAAGCATGGTTAAATCTTCAAAGCAAGTTATAAGTAGATATGAAAAGGGCTATAGGTCTCCAGACATTACTATTGCTAAAAATTGGGCTAATGCTTTAAACATTCCTGTAAGATACCTTGTTGATGATAGCCTAGATTTGATTGAATTCTTGAAGAATCCGAATAACTCAAAAAACAATTTGATACCTCTAGAAAAAATTAAAAAGATACCTGTACTTGGAAAAATTGCATGTGGTACTCCTATTTTAGCAGAACAAAATATCGATGGATATATTTTACTCCCAAATGGAATTTCTGCCGATTATGCCCTTAAATGTGACGGTGATAGTATGATTGATGTAGGTATCTACGATGGTGATGTTGTTTTTATTAAAGAACAACCTATCGTGGAAAACGGAGAAATAGCGGCTGTATTGATAGATGGAGAAACTACTTTAAAAAAGGTATATAAGGATAAAGATAAACTCTCACTTATACCGGCAAATTCTAACTATCCTCCATTAACTTTTGTAAAAAATGAAATAAATATGGTTTCTATTTTAGGAAAAGCTACTGCATATCTTCATAAAATAAAATAACCGCCCGCTATTCTCTTTAGTGTTTTCTCCGCAGGCGCGGGGGTGATCCTACCCAGCGTTCAAACTTCTCTGCTGTTGGTAAGTTTTCCCCGCAGGTGCGGGGGTGGCTCCGATTTGAGGTTATAGAAGGTATTGCTACTGGTTTTACTCACAGATTTATTTATCAATTGTAGGAAAGGAGGCAAAAACATGAAAATATACACTATTATAGGTGGTGTAAACGGCTCCGGAAAATCCAGTCTTACCGGTGCGATTAAGGCAGAACGCAAAGACTTAGGCACCATTATTGATGTGGACAAGCTAAACGCCACTTTAGGTGATAAAATATCCGGTGGTAAAGAAGCAATAAAAAAAATAAACCATTGCATTGAGCACGGTTTATCATTTACACAAGAAACTACTCTTTCGGGTGCCAGAACGGTTTCTACAGCGAAAAAAGCAAAAGAGCATGGATATTACATTAGATTATATTATGTAGGATTAGACACAGCCACAGAGAGCTTAAAAAGAATCCAAAACCGCGTTGAAAAAGGCGGGCATGATATTCCTAAAGAAGATGTTATGCGCAGATTTCAAAATAGATTCGAGTCTCTAAAGGCTATTCTCCCCTATTGTGACGAAGCTGTCTTTTTTGATAACGACAACGGCTTTGCAGAAATCGCCGAGTACAAAAATGGAGAATTAATTTTAAAAGGTTCTGAACATCCTGAGTGGATTAAAGAGTTTCACGAATACATTACAAAATAAAAAAAACGCCGTTCACTATGGCAGTAGTGAACGGTTTGACTCGAAGTGCATGTCATCACTCCAAAAATATTATACTAAACTAGCGAAGAATGTCAATCATTGGAGGAAAAGGAAATGAAAAAGAAAGCATTGGTTTTACTTGTTGGACTACTCGCAGCATCAGCGGTATTTGCTGGATGTGGAGTAAGCCAGACTACTCAAACTGCAACAGATGGAACAGCACAGACAGAACAGCAAGAAAAAAAGGAAAATTTAGAAGTGTTAGAACATAGTGTTGTACATGATGGATATTTATCTTATATTGTTGGTAAAGTTAAAAATAACACTAATAAAACTTATTCTTATGTGCAAGTCAGCATCAATTTATACAAGGGTGAATCTCAGGCAGGTTCCACATTAGCTAATGTTAATAACTTAGAACCAGGAGGAACTTGGGAGTTTAAAGCATTGGTTACAAATAATGATATTACGGGCTATAAAATCGTAGAGGTCACTGGTTTCTAGAAATAATAATTATAAATTAAAACAAAAAAACGCCCCTACCCTGTTGGCGCAGGATAAGGACGTTGACTATATAACCCTTGGGCTACACAGTACAGTAATATATACCAAAAATATTGTACCATTGCAGCCCGTAAAAATCAAGGGGCTGCTTTTTTGCGCCCTTTTTTAGGAGGCATGTACACTTGAGGTGCAAAAAATGTAAGAAAGAGATACCGGACGATTCTAAGTTTTGCAATTTGTGTGGCACCAATCAAGCTATAAAGACGCGTCATGTAAAGTCACGTGGCAATGGCCAAGGAACAGTGTTTAAAACAGCAAGTGGTAAATATAAAGCAGAAGTCGTGCTATACTACTATGTCGTAGATGGCAAAACAAAGAAAAAGGTCCGCACTGCTACATTTGATAAAAAAACAGATGCTATAAACGCAATACCTATTTTACGAAATAAGGAAACAGTTGATAACCACACTATTTTTAATTTGTATCAAATTTTTATCGACACTGAAAAATATAAAAACCTAAGTAAATCGCAGCAGGATAAATTGCGATTTGCATGGAACAAAATAATTTCATTACATAACAAAAAAATAGTTGATGTTACGTTTTCTGATATGCAAGATATAATAAAAGAGGTTGCGCCTACACACGATACTGCAAAAGATATTAAAGCCTTATTATGCCACCTGTATGATATCGCCATTAAACGAGAATGGTGTGATATAAATAAGGCTAAAAAATTGGAAATCCCACCCGCACCGATTCCGAAACGGCAAGTATATTCTGACGAAGATTTACATAAATTTTGGTGCGATTACAAGAACGGAAATGTTTTTACAGGCTACATACTCCTCATGTCATATGTAGGCCTTAGATATGGAGAGTTAGCAGATATAAAAAAAGAAAATGTCTATCTGGATAAAAAATATATGATTGGTGGTATTAAAACAGATGCGGGAAAAAATCGCGAATTAGCAATCGCTGATTGCATCCTCCCTATTGTCACTCATTTTTATAACACTGGAAGAAATAAACTGATAGAAATAAGTAAAAAACAATTTTACAAGCTGTACTGGGAAACAATCGAACGATTAGGTATTAGAAAATTACCTCCCCAAACTGGTAGGCACACCTATTTTACAAAGTTAGCGCGAGCAGGTGTGCAAACCAGTGTTATTACAGAGGCAGGCGGACATGCTAATTTTAATACTACCCTAAAAAATTATGTACGTATTCCAATCGAAGATAAAATTGATGCAGTTAACAAAATAAGGGTTGAAATCGAGAAGGAATAGCGGAAGGAATAGCACAAAATTTTTAACAATTTCCCACCATTTTTGCAATTTAAAAGTAAAAACAAAAAAGCCGCTAAACCCAGCAGGTTAGCGACTTTTGGCGGAGAAAGAGGGATTTGAACCCTCGCGCCGGTTACCCGACCTACTCCCTTAGCAGGGGA
>JABLTO010138898.1_pt1 | contig 37212 bp, 26 predicted proteins | sample 7160091 | NCBI WGS metagenome assembly JABLTO01 (sample SAMN14651225, study PRJNA627086) | human gut metagenome | isolation source: feces | host: Homo sapiens
AATTCCATCTATCGCCGGTGGTCAGATGCCTTAATAATTATAACAATTGTAAATAAGGGAAGAATGGTTGTTTCATTGAGGAGTAGAATTGCGTCAAGCAAGTACAAAAAAGACGCTGCGTCAAAGCAGAATCTGCTTTGACGCAGCGTCTTTATAAAGAGAAATGAAGAAATGAACGAATCAGAGGTATTTCTTGACCGTCTCGGATGCCTCTTCAACAGGGATGGAAGAGGTCATGACTATGTTTACGCCGCATTTTTCGGAAAGCTTGTTCATCTCGCCGAGGAACACATCAAACGCATCCGCATCGTTTCCGCAAATCTTGAGCGCGGAATCTATGAAAAGATCGGTAACATCATGGTTAGAGGCAAATATGCCCGCGATGAATCCGAAAAGGGACTGTGCATCGCATACGAAATACTCATCGGAATCAATCAGACGGCACTGATATTTTATATCGAATTTGAGCTTATCGCCCTTTTCTATACAAATGACAGAACCGTTGGAAGAGTCAATCGTCGAATTCACCATCTCGATAAGAGTCTTGGTCTTGCCCGTACCTTTAACGCCGATAATAAGTTTCATAAATTACCTCCATAATATGATCTTGTTTCGGTATACTAAGTATATCACACTTTTGGTAAAAGTTCAAGAGTTTCGGCATTAAAAATATCATTTTTTCATAGAAAAGATATAAAAAATATCCCGTCCTCATCTTTTTTTTGTTTTTTGATATTCCGCCGACGGTTTCAGTCCGATCATGTATAGCGGCAAAGTAACATTTAACCGTCATGTACGCGGTCGAAGCGTAAGCGCTGTGCTTTCCGGCAAGAGATTCATACCGCGAGGCAAATGATCAAAAACGGGGCGCCGATTCTGGCATCAAAAAGTCTCCGCCTGCAATTTATATATTGTTATACGTCACGATGTTTCGGCAATCGGTTGACAAACATATAAAAATGGCTTAGAATAGTTATATTAAACAAAAATCCAAGGAGGCTTGACTTTGATCAACGATATACTGACAAGAAACAAGGCTCTGTTTTCCGACGGAGCTCACACCGAGCTTCGCGCTCAGGAAAACCGCAGCCGCAGTGTGACCCTGCTTTCCGGAAATCTCACGTCGAACGCGCGCAGCGAGGTATCCGGCATGAGCGCCCGCGTCTACCGCGGAGGGCTTTACGGCTTTTCATCGATTGCGGATATATCCGACGATGCGTGCAGGACGGTGCTTCGCGCCGCAGATGAGAATTCCTCGTTCATGGCGTCACATATAAAGTCCGACAGAAATGCGTTTCCCTCCGTACCTCACACGCTTGTGACATCGAAATACGACATTGCCGATGTCACCCAGAAAAGATACGTCGATTTCAGCTCTGAGCTTGACTCATATATAAAGAAAAAATGCAAGAATCTGACCGGACGCCGCGTAGCCGTCCGCGAGGACTCCATGGAAAAGCTTCTCGCAACGTCCGACGGTGCCGACGGACACACTGCGATCTACAGGAGCTACATCTACCTTTTCATGAGTGCGGAAAGCGCCGACGGAACTCCCGTTGAGCTGTTCAGTCCGATCGGCGGATTCGGAACCTTCGACGACAATTTCACGTCGCCGGACGCGCTTTACGGCGAAGTCGATCTTCTGTATGAGCGCCTCATGCAGAAGCGCGAGGGCGTTCACGCCGAAGCGGGAATGAAGACCGTCATTCTCGGAGGAGAGCTTGCGGGAATGCTCGCACATGAAGCCGTTGGGCACACCGTCGAAGCCGATCTCGTTCAGGGAGGCTCCGTCGCCGCCCATTCTCTCGGCAGACAGGTAGCGTCCGAAAAGGTAACTCTCGTCGATTTTGCGAACACGGCATTCGGCAAGAAAGCGCCGCTTCCCGTTTACATCGACGACGAAGGAATCGTCGCAGAGGATGTAACGCTTATCGACAAAGGAATTCTGACGGGATACATGAACAACCGCGAAAGCGCAGAGCTTTTCGGTATGAAGCCCGCCGGAAATGCACGCGCGTATCTCTTCTCCGACGAGCCGCTCATCAGAATGAGAAACACCGCGATCCTCCCCGGAAGCGACAAGCTTGAGGATATGATCGCGTCCGTTGACGACGGATACTACTTTATCGACTCGAACAACGGGCAGGCAGACATGACCGGCGAGTTCATGTTCGGTGTCTGCATGGGATATGAGATCAAGCACGGCAAGCTCGGACGCGCGATATTCGACACGACGATCTCCGGAGTCGCGTTTGATATGCTCAAGAGCGTCGATATGGTCGGCGATACGATGGAATGGTCAAGCTCCGGCTTCTGCGGCAAAAAGCAGCCGATGCCCGTCGGTCTCGGCGGACCCGCGATAAAGTGCCGCGTGCTCTGCGGCGGACGATAAAGCATCCCCGACAAATAATTATTCAGAAAGGCTTTAATGATATGCTTGATATAAAAAGTGCCGCCGATGCCTGCGAAAAAGCGATCGCCGAACTCGGGGCAAAGAAATATTCGTTCAGCACGGTCGAGGGCGAGACGAGGGAATTCAATGTTGACGGCGGCAAATTCACGCTTTTCCGTACGCTGTTCGACAATGCCGTCAGCATCACGCTTTACAGGGACGGCAGAAAAGGAAGCGCGGTAACAAACCGCTTTGAAGAGGACGCGATCGTGCGCGCGGCTGCAGATGCCGACAGCGCGGCGCAGGCTGCGGATGCCGACGAGGCATGGGATATCGCACCGAAATACGATTTTCCCGTAAAGCACGACGGCGTATACGATGCCGACCTTGATCTTCTCTTCTCCCGCACGCGCGAGCTTCTCGAGGACATTAAGACGAATCATCCGAAGATCATCGTGGAGCAGCTCATCGTTGCGCATTCCCGTTCGCACCGGATCTACAGGAATTCAAACGGCACGGTGTACGAAAACTTCAGCGGCGAATACGAGGTCTCTGTTATGTTTTCGGCTCACGAGGGCGAGGAATCCACGTCCTTCTTCGGAAGCGGATTCACCACGCTTTCGCTTGACCGTCCGTTTATCGAGCTTTCATCGCTCGAGCGCGACCTTACCGACGTTGAAAACCAGCTTAATCCGCGCAAGCTTGAAGGAAAATTCACCGGCACCATGATACTGACCCCCGCCACGCTCAACGAATTCATGGGCAACATAATCGGCAATTTCGCCTCCGACGGTGTTATTCTCGACGAGACGAGCATCTGGCGTGAAAAGCTCGGCGAAAAGGTCGCCGACGAGCGCATAACCGTTACGGTCGATCCCCGCCACGAATCCGTGGTATGCGGCGAAAACATGACCGCGGAGGGCTTCCCGACCGCCTCATTTGATCTGATAAAGGACGGTGTGCTGAAGAACTTCCACCTGTCGCTTTACGTTTCAAACAAGACCGGCTTCGACCGTGCGCCGTGCTCTTCTCTTCCCTGCATAATCAAAGCGGGAGACACGCCGCTTGACGAGATAATCGCCTCGACCGAGCACGGAATAATCGTCGGCCGCTTCTCGGGCGGCGAGCCCGGAATATCGGGTGATTTCTCCGGAGTTGCGAAAAACAGCTTTCTTGTCGAAGGCGGAAAGATCACCGGTGCGGTATCCGAGGCAATGATCTCGGGCAATCTTGCGCAAATGCTCAACGACCTCATCGCAGTATCGCGTGAGACCGTATCCGACGGCGACGGAATCGCGCCCTATATGGCTTTCGGCGGGATCACCGTATCCGGAAAGTAAATCTTCGGTTGACGGTGCGAGCATTGAGATCAAAAAGAGGATGAGATATGTTTCTCATCCTCTTTTGTATTGCAGTCAAAATAAACCCCCGGTGTCTGCCGCGGGATCGGTGAAGCACTTCGGTAAAAATAAAACGGGCGAGCCGAAAGCAAACCCAAAGCCACTGAAGACAATTAAACCTCCCGATATAATGGCAGTGGTTTGCGACCGCATTGCCGAAATAAAGGGAGGAATAATTGATGAAAATTAAATCGGTGGGTTTGACTGCGCTTTATTCTCCGAGGTATGCACGGCGGACGGATTCGTCGTTTATAAGCTCGTCGGCCTCGCCTGCAAGCACGATCTTACCCGTTTCGAGAACATATCCGCGATCGGCTATCGAAAGCGCTTTCTTTGCGTTCTGCTCGACAAGCAGAACCGTCACGCCGTCCGAGCTTATCGACTGAATTATGTCGAATATCTCGCCGACAAATATCGGCGAAAGTCCCATCGAAGGCTCGTCCATAACGATAATACGCGGCTTTGACATAAGCGCGCGCCCCATGGCGAGCATCTGCTGCTCGCCTCCGGAAAGGGTTCCCGCGATCTGCTTTTTGCGTTCCGCAAGCCGGGGAAATCTGTCGTACACCTTGCGGAGATCCGCCGCAACTCCGCCCTTGTCCTTGCGTGTGTATGCGCCGAGCTTCAGATTTTCAAGCACCGTAAGATGCGAAAAAATTCTGCGTCCCTCCGGAACATGAGCCATTCCGAGCTCGACTATCTTATGAGCGGGAGTCTTTGTCAGCTCATGTCCTTCGAACATGATCGAACCCGCTTTTGCCTTCAGAAGCCCAGTTATCGTATGGAGTATCGTCGTCTTTCCGGCGCCGTTTGCACCGATAAGCGCGATGACCTCGCCCTCATTGACATCGAAGCTTACGCCCTTTATCGCGGCGATCATTCCGTAATTCACTTCAAGATCGCGTATTTCAAGCATTGACATGATATTCCCCTCACTCTCCGAGATATGCCGTAATGACCTGCGGATCGGCAAGCACCTCAGAAGTTTCTCCCTCGCACAGGAGCGTTCCGAAATTGAGCACCGAAAGACGCTCGCATATACCGGACACGAGCTTCATATCGTGCTCGATAAGGAGGATCGTCATATCGAATTTGTCGCGCACGAACCGAATAGTCTCCATAAGCTCCGCAGTCTCGTTCGGGTTCATTCCCGCGGCGGGCTCATCGAGAAGAAGGAGCTTCGGCGAGGTCGCAAGCGCGCGTGCGATCTCAAGCTTGCGCTGCTTTCCGTAAGGAAGGTTGCATGCGAGATAATCGCGCTCGTTCTGAAGGTCGAACACCGAGAGAAGCTCCATCGCGCGCTCGTCCATCTTACGCTCATCGGAAAAATGACGGGGCAGACGGAACACCGCCTCTGCCGCCGACGCGGACATCGAATTGTGAAGTCCGATCTTCACGTTTTCGATAACGGTAAGGTTATTGAACAGTCTGATATTCTGAAATGTACGGGCGATTCCCTTACGGTTTATCTGTATCGGCTTCTTTCCGCTCAGGACTTCGCCGTCAAGGGAAAAGGAGCCGGACGTGGGCTTGTAAACGCCTGTCAGCATATTGAACACGGTCGTTTTACCCGCTCCGTTGGGACCGATAAGTCCGTAAAGCTCACCCTTTTCAATTGTCATCGAGAAATTCTCAACGGCGTGAAGTCCGCCGAAAATTATCCCGAGCTTATCTACTTCCAAAAGCGGCATTACTCAGTCCCTTCCTTCCGATTCTTACTACCGAACGAAAGCAGTCCGCGGACCGATTCCGTCAGCCTTGTCTTTGCGTTCATGATCTTCTCGTTCGAGCTCATGAGCATCATTCCTATAAGAACGATCGCATATATGAGCATACGGAAATCCTTCATCGAGCGCAGGCATTCGGGCAGGCAGTAGAGCACGACAGCCGCAATCATAGAACCGCGGATCGAGCCCATTCCGCCGAGAACCACGAACACAAGGATCATGATCGACATATTATATCCGAAATTGTTTGTAGTCGCTTTCAGTGTGGAAAGGTTGTGTGAATAGAGCGCTCCCGCGATTCCCGCAAAGAATGCGGAGGTGACAATGGCGATAAGCTTATACTTTGCGATATTGATTCCGACGGATTCGGCGGCGATACGGTTGTCGCGGATAGCCATGATGGCGCGTCCTGCGCGGGAATCCACGAGGTTCATGATAACAATGAGGGTTATCATCACAAGCACAAACGCAACGGTAAAACCTGAGTCCCTCGGCGTACCGTCGATTCCGGCGGGACCGTTTATCAGCCATGTTTTCGTCGTCTCGTCGAGATTCATTCCCTGCGTGGACGAGATTGCAAGGTGAACGCCGTTTTTATCGGTTGCAAGATAGATATTGTTTACGAAGGTCTTAATTATCTCGCCGAATGCGAGTGTGACTATCGCAAGGTAGTCTCCGTTCAGGCGGAGTACCGGGATACCGACTATGAATCCGAACACCGCCGCCGCAAGAGCGCCGATAAGTATCGCAAGCGGAAAACGTATCCATGTGCTCGTTATCGCGGTCTTTGTGCATACGGAAAAGAGGCTCGATGCATACGCGCCGACGCACATGAAGCCCGCATGTCCGAGAGAAAGCTCACCGAGAATACCTACCGTAAGATTGAGCGAAACCGCGAGAATAACGTATATACAGATCGGGACGAGAAGTCCGCGGAACCAGCTTCCCGCGCCGACGGCGACTGCGATATTGCTCGCGGCAAAACCGGCAAGCGCGATCGCAAGAGTCACCAGATTTTTCTTTGTCTGAGGTCTCAATTCATTGATCTTCATTGCTCTCCCTCCTTATACCTTTTCGTTGATCTTCTTCCCGAGGATACCCGTAGGCTTTACGAGGAGAACTATTATAAGTATCAGAAAAACGATGGCGTCGGACATCTGCGAGGATATGTACGCCTTGCTGAGATTTTCAATCACGCCGAGAAGTATTCCGCCGATCATCGCGCCGGGGATGGAGCCGATTCCGCCGAACACCGCCGCAACAAAGGCTTTGATTCCGGGCATCGCTCCGGTATAAGGACTGAGCACGGGATACGAGGAGCAAAGGAGCACTGCCGCTATTGCCGCAAGAGCTGAACCGATTGCGAACGTAAGCGATATCGTGCCGTTTACGTTGACACCCATAAGCTGAGCTGCGCCGCGGTCCTCGGAGACCGCAAGCATCGCCTGCCCCGCCTTTGTATGATTGATAAATATCATAAGAGCCGCCATTATAACAACGGACACCGCAATGGTAACGGCGGTCTCGCCCGTAACCGTCAGTCCGGGCACGATCTCGAACGCGGGAAGCGACACGACGGAAGTGAAGTTGACCGCCTTCGAACCGAATATAAGCAGTGCGATATTCTGAAGGAGGTAGCTCACGCCGATCGCCGTGATAAGCACTGTAAGCGGGGATGAATTGCGCAGAGGCTTATACGCGACACGCTCGATCAGAATACCGAGCAGCGTACAGGTCACGACCGCAATAAGAACCGCGAAAAACGGCGACAGATTGAGCGTCGATATCGAAACGTATGCGACGTACGCGCCTATCATAATAACGTCTCCGTGAGCGAAATTCAGCATTTTCGCAATTCCGTAGACCATAGTGTATCCGAGTGCGATCAGGGCGTATATACTGCCGAGACTTATACCGCTTATCAGAAACTGAAGAAAACTCATCCGAAATTCCACGCTTTCCTGGGATATGTATAAAGATGCAGAAGCACATACGGGATATATGCACTTTTCTCCGTGAATACATTTTATAATTGTATCACATTTTTTTCGTGATTTCAAGAAAAACTATCATTTTTTTTGATATTTCAGAAAAAATCGAAATTATTTTCGGCTTGCGCAATTACTCCGAAAAAGTTTCGGAACGGCTCACATTTCCTACAAATTCGGGATAATAATACAAAAATTTTTACGGCATATTTACCTGACGCAATATGCGCGGAACAAGACGGAACATTTTCCCGCACGTCGTTTTTCACCGTAAATCTCCGTGAAAAGGGAAATTCTTACGGGATAGGCGGTGTTTTTCCGTATGTATTTTTGCAAATGCGGCGATTCCCGCCGCGGCGGTGCGCCGAAAAAACGCACGCGTCTCCCCGTCTCACCGTACCGAATCATGACGCGGCGATGCTCCGTGCCGTTTTTATTCTTCGCATTTTGTAATATTCCTGCTGCGGCGGTACTCAAGAGGCGTCGCCCCGAATTCGCGGCGAAAAGCAGAGGCGAATTTACTCTGGCTCTCATACCCTACCCTGCCCGCTACCTCAACAACGGAGAGGCGCGTATCAGAAAGAAGTCCGGCGGCATGCACCATTTTTTTGTGCGTCATGTACTGTGAGATGCTCTGACCGAACACGCCGTGAAAATAATTCTTTATACTGCTTTCGCTTACGGAAAAAAGCTCGGCAAATTCGCGCACGGTGTGACGGCGCGTCAGGTCCTCGGCAATGATGCTTTCGATTTTCTTCGCTATCTCCACCTGCGAGCGTGTGTAATAGACGATCTTTTCAGCTTCGCTTTCCGGGCGTCCGTACAACAGAAGCGCAATCAGCCCGATAACTCCGGTTTTCATACGGATATATGTCATCTCACCGCCATCCTCAAAACGGCGGCAAAGCCCGGCGGTCACATCCTCCGGCAGCGACATTCCGGAAATAAACGTCTCGCCGTCCGGACAATAACGCTTACCTAGCCCGGTGATATCAAGTCCGAAGCCATCGAGAAGCATCGGTACACCCTCAGACGCGCTCTCCGGGTCTATGAATATTTCGATTCCTTCGTAGCATCTGCCGGGGTATATGTACTTGTTTTGGGCGAACTTCTCGGTCAGCGATATCTGACCCGATGTCAGAAAAACGCTTTTGTTGTCATTCAGCACAAGCTCGCATCTTCCGCGCGTGCAGTAATTGATAATAAGCGGTCCTTTCGCGTCGGGAGTACACAGGTCCGGCTCGGGCGCGGGCCACGACGGAGCATTGACCGTGATCTGTGCAAGCGTTATCCCCGGAAACATTGGAATAAAGCGCATCTTTCCGTTCCCGCCGCCGTCGGACAGCAAAAGGTCGGCATAGTCCTTCTCCGTTTTCACCGTGACTCCCGGAAGAGCACGGCACTTTTTCAAAATTTCCGCTGTATTCATTCTGCTTTTCCTTTCGTTCTTACGGAATCCGTCGGCGTTTCGGGACCAAAATGCCGATTGGGGAGTAGACGTTTCTTTTGAGGACTGATATAATATCCGTCGGTTAGTCAAAGCTAACCGATTTGCTTCGGAGGTAATATTATGAATAACAAAATTCAAGCGAAAGATCTGATCAACATAGGTCTTTTTACCGTCCTTTACTTTGTACTCGGCTGCAGCGTTGCGATCCCGATCGGTTTTGTACCGATATTTCTCCCGATCCTCGGTTCTCTCTGGACCCTGATCACCGGAATTCCGTTCATGCTTTTCGCGGTGAGAGCGAGAAAGTTCGGCATGGTCACGATAATGGCAATTCTGTCGGGACTTCTCATGGGGCTTACCGGAATGGGATTCTGGGGAGTGCTGACCGGAGCCGTATTCGGCGTTCTCGGCGATCTTATAATGAAATCCGGCAATTATTCGAGCGCCGGAAAGACGATCCTCGGCTACAGCGTTTTCAGCCTCTGGATGATCGGCACATACATTCCGATGTATTTTATGGTTGAGCAGTCCCGCGCCGATTTCGCGGCGGGCTTCGGCGACGAATATGCCGATCGGGTCATGTCCGTCATGCCCATGTGGAGCATTATCCTCGTCATTGCCGGAATCTTCGTCTGCGCCCTGATCGGAGGGCTTATCGGCAAGGCGATACTCAAAAAGCACTTTGTCAAAGCCGGAATCGTCTGATGAACAATCCCGTATGCAGTCAAAAGCGCCGCGGTCTGCTTCTCGATCCGCGAACAAAGCTGCTTATGCTTATCACCGTAACGTCGCTGATGCTGTCAACCGGCAACAGCGGCGTTATGAATATCGTAAAGCCGATACTGAGCATCTTGCCGTTTATTCTCCTTTTGTCCGAAGGAAAGCGAAAAACCGCCGCAAAATATCTCCTGCTTTACGCGATCTGCTTTTTGCTTGAGCGGGCGGCGCTTCATCTTCTCTCCGGTCTTGCGTCGTTTCTTCTTCTCGCCGTATGCTCGGTGATGACGCGCTTTGCGCCCGGCATTATGATGGGAGCATTTCTGATCGCCTCAACCTCGGTAAGCGATTTTATCGCCGCCATGAAGCGAATGCACATCACGGAGAAGATTGTAATTCCGATGTCCGTGATCTTCCGCTTTTTCCCGACGATCGCCGAGGAAAACGCATCGATAAGCGATGCCATGCGCATGCGCGGAATCCGCTTCGGCGGAAAGCATCCGGCAAGGATGCTTGAATACCGTCTGATTCCGCTGATGATCTCGGTAGTGAAGATCGGCGACGAGCTTTCCGCCGCCGCGCTGACAAGGGGGCTCGGAGCACCTGTCAGGCGCACCGACATCTGCAATATCGGATTTCACGCGCAGGATATTTTCATGATCATCCTGTGCGCCGTGTGTTTTGTTCTGACTCTCGGAAGCAGGTGGTTCTGATGATCGAAATAAACAACGTCACCTTTACATACAAATCGGAGAAGCGCTCCGGAGGTATCCGGAATGTTTCCCTGACGATTCCCGACGGGCAATTTGTCGTTCTCTGCGGCGAAAGCGGCTGCGGAAAAACAACGCTTACGCGGCTTATAAACGGGCTTATCCCCCACTATTTCGAGGGAGAGCTCGACGGATGCGTAACGATCGACGGGAACAATATCAACGAGCAGCCGCTCTATGATACGGCTGCCGAGGTTGGCAGTGTCTTTCAGAATCCGCGTTCGCAGTTTTTCAACGTTGACACGGTGAGCGAGCTGTCCTTCGGCTGCGAAAATCTCGGTATGCCGAGGGAGGAGATCCTGCGCCGCCTTGAAAAAACCGTATCGGCGCTGAACATGGAAAAGCTGCTCGAGCGCAGTATTTTCGATCTTTCGGGCGGCGAAAAGCAAAAGATCGCCTGCGGCAGCGCATTTATGCCGGATCCCGATGTATTCGTTCTGGACGAGCCATCGTCCAATCTCGACGCCGATTCGGTGCTTGATCTCAGAAACACCGTCGGGTATCTGAAATCGGCAGGTAAAACCGTTATTGTTTCGGAGCACAGGCTGTATTATCTTCGGGGGCTTGCCGACCGCTACATTTATATAAAGGACGGCGAAATCGCGGGAGATTTCACTTCGGAGCGCTTTGAAAGCATAACGGATGCCGAAAGGCGGGAAATGGGACTTCGCGCAAGCGATCTCGGAACGCTTACGGCAAAAGAAGGTGTCTCCGAGCGAAGGAAAACGGCAGCAGCAAGGCTTGACGGATTCCGTTTTGCCTACAAAAACGCACCCGAAACTCTTCATATGGATTCATGCGAGATCCCGTTCGGCGGGATCGCAGGGATCATCGGTCACAACGGCGCGGGGAAAAGCACATTTTCACGGTGCTTCTGCGGACTTGAAAAGAGATGCGGCACGGTTACTGCAGGCGAAAAGGTATACAAGCCGAAGGACAGGCTCAACGCCTGCTATATGGTCATGCAGGATGTCGGGCATCAGCTTTTCACCGAAAGCGTGCTTGACGAGGTTCTCATCAGTATGCCCGAGGAAGACGAAGCCGCCGCGGCGAAAATTCTTGAAAGGCTCGATCTGTCATCACTTTCGGAACGTCATCCCGCTTCTCTGTCGGGCGGGCAGAAGCAGCGACTTGCCATAGCCTCCGCAATAGCCTCCGAACGCTCCGTCGTATTCCTCGACGAGCCGACGAGCGGTCTCGACTACAGGCACATGAAGGCAGTCGCCGAAATGCTCGAATCGCTCCGTGAAAGCGGCAAAACGGTATACGTCATAACGCATGATCCCGAGCTGATATGCGAATGCTGCACGGATATCATTCATCTTGAAGACGGGCGAATCGCGCAGTGCTATCCCATGGACGACACAGGAGCCGACAGGATCCGCGAATTTTTCCGAATTGAATCTCCTTGTGCGCGATGAGCTTTACCGACCCGCTGTCTACGGCAGCGGGTCTGCTTATTACGGCGATTTACGGATCATATCCGATTTTCGCGCACGTTTGCCGGCGTTCTCTCTGAGTAAGTTAGTCTGTGCTAACCCGTGCAGCTTATAAAAGCCGCCGACAGCGGCGGATGCGAACGGGATAAATTGCACGGCTGCACGACGGCAGTCAACCCTACATGACCGTATTATAGCACAGAAATTCTCGCTTTTCAACAGGAGACCGTAATCCGCCGCAAAATCCGGTCGAAAATATTGTTGTCCGATCGGATAAATTCCGACCGATCGGCGTAGACAAAACGAATTCGGATGTGATATACTGTGGACAGTTTCGGGGTGTCGGCGTGTGCATAACTGCAATGCCGCCCGGCGCCGCCTTTCGGGAGGGATTTATCTATGGATCACGCGAAACCGTTTGAAAATGAAGGGGCTGTTCTGCTCGCGCAGAGCGACGGCTGTTCCGTCTGGCAGTTCCGCAATGAAAGCGGCGACGGAACAATGACCGCCTACGATGTATTTCCCGGTGTCATGCTTACCTTCAACGACTTTCATATGGAGCGGTACCGCAGCGGTTATGTACCAGAAGGGCGGATTCTTGCAATCGACCATTGCCGGGAAGGGCGGATGGAATACGCCGCCGGAGACGGTATAGTCGGGTATACGGCGGCGGGAGACATGAAGCTTGACATGCGAAAGAAACACACGGGGGATTTTGTTTTTCCCTCCTGCCATTACCACGGTCTGACTGTTGCATTTGATCTTGACACCGCCGAAAGATCGCTGTCGGAGGAGGTCAGGGACTTTCCCGCTTCGCCGAATGATATCGTCGCACGCTTTTCGCTCGGGGGCTATCCGCGCATACTGCACGGCATGAAGGAAGCGGAGCATATTTTCGGCGAGCTTTACCGTGTACCCGAAAAAATCCGAATCCCGTATTTCAAGGTAAAGATTTTAGAGCTGCTTTTATACCTTGACGCAATGACCGTTCCCGAAGACGAAAGCGAGCAGCCGTATTTCTATCGGACGCAGGTTGAAAAGGTCAAGGCAATACGGCAGTTTCTGACCGAGCATATTTCGGAAAGCTTTACGCAGGAGGAACTGTCGCGCCGTTTCGGTATTCCCATGACGGCGATGAAAAGCTGCTTCCGCTCGGTTTACGGCGAAGCGATCGGAGCATGGCTTACGGGGCGGCGGATGAACCTTGCCGCCGAGATGCTGCGGGACAGCGATCTGAGCATCGCCGAAATCGGAAGCCGGGCAGGATACGATAATGCGGGAAAATTCACCGCAGCTTTCAAAAAAGTAATGAAGCTTACTCCGTCGGAGTATCGGAAGGAAAGAAGGACATATTATGAAGTCTGAGAAAAGAAGCTGGACGGACGCGCTGTTTGCCTATGCGGGAAGTGAAAAGAAAAAGATGGTTCTGTCCGTCGTTCTGTCGGTTATCTCGGTCATATCGGGGCTGATGCCGTTCTACTGTATGTACAGGATGATCTGTCTATTTGAGTCCGGTTCGGTCACGTCATCGTCAGCCGTCGGCTGGTGCATGCTTGCTCTTTCGGCGTATGTGCTGAAAATACTGACCTTCACACTGTCGACCGGGGTCTCGCACTCCATGGCATATACGATTCTCGAAGGGCTTCGGCTTCGGCTTGCCGACCGCTTTCTGCATGCGCCGCTCGGCGATGTCGAAAACCACACAATCGGCGAGATCAAAAGCATGATGGTGGACAAAATCGAAAATCTGGAGCCGCCGCTTGCGCATATGATCCCGGAAGGCGCGGGGCATATCGTTCTGCCGATCGTCAGCATCGTCTCGCTTGCCGTGATCGATTGGCGATTGGCTTTGGCATCGCTCGTAACCTTCCCGCTGTCGTTCATCTGCATGGGACTGACATTCAAGATCAGCGGAAAGAATTTTTCAAAATACGATGAGTCGGCAGGATATATGAACAGTGCCATCGTCGAGTACATAGAAGGGATCGAAGTGATCAAGGCTTTCGGCAGAGCGGGAGTATCATACGAGAAATACGCCGGAGCAATAACAGATTTCCGCACCTTTGTCGTAAAGTGGCTGACTTCCACGTTTGCGACAATGAAGCTAAGCTTTGCGCTCTTCCCGTCCACTCTGATCGGCACGCTTCCCGTCGCTCTTGCCCTTGCCGCAGGCGGCACGATCTCCGCTCCTAAGGCAGCCCTTGCGGTCATGCTGTCGATATCGATGGTCGGTTCGCTCGCCAAGCTCGAAGTATTTTCCGAAAACATGAGGCAGGTGAAATTCACCGTTGAAGGTCTCGAGGAATTTCTCGAAATGCCCGAGCTCCCCGAGCCCGAAACGCGGGCGGCGGTGACGCACACCGATGTGGAGCTGAAGGATGTCCGCTTCTCCTACACGGGGGATGAAAAGGATGAAGTCCTTCACAAGATAAGCTTAAAGCTTCCCGAAGGAGGCTTCACCGCCTTGGTCGGTCCTTCCGGCGGCGGCAAATCCACCGTAGCCAAGCTGATCGCGCGTTTTTGGGATGTGACCGGCGGCGAAATATCGATCGGCGGTGTGAACATCAAGGATATGCCGCTTTCACAGCTTTCCGAGTATGTAAGCTTTGTGACTCAGGACAATTTTCTGTTCAACTGCTCCCTTCTCGAAAACATCCGGCTCGGCAATCCCGCCGCCTCGGACGGAGAAGTTAAAGAAGCCGCAAGAGCAGCGCAGTGCGAGGAATTCATCGAAAAGCTGCCCGACGGATACAACACCGCGGCAGGAGAAGCGGGAAAGAAGCTTTCCGGCGGTGAAAAGCAGCGCATTGCGATCGCCCGCATGATGCTGAAAAACGCGCCCATTGTCATTCTCGACGAAGCAACCGCATTCACCGATCCCGAAAATGAGGACAAAATTCAGAAAAGCATTGCGGCGCTGACAAAGGGAAAGACGCTGCTTGTCATCGCGCACCGCCTTTCCACCGTAAAAAACGCGGACAACATAATCGTTCTGAAGAACGGCTGCATCGAATCGCAGGGCAGTCAGGAAGAGCTTCTTGAAAACTGTCCGCTCTACCGCGATATGTGGCAGGCGCACATCGGTGCGAAAAGCTGGGCGGTATCCGCTGCGAAGGAGGAGGAGTGAATCATGTTCAGGACAGTAAAACGTATCATCGATTGGTGCGGTGAATTCAAGGGCAAACTCTATCTCGGCTTTGTCATGACATTCTTCTCACACATTTTCGCCGCTCTTCCGACCGCCCTTGCCGCATATACCGTCGGAAAGCTTATCGAGGCGCAGAAAAGCGGCACTGACTTCGACGCCTCGTGGATCTGGAAAAGCATCGTGATTCAGATCGTTCTCGTGTTCTTCCGCTTTCTGTTTGACTATTTCCGTGCAAGGCTTCAGGAGCCGATCAGCTATCAGCTGACCGCCCGCGACCGTCTTGCCGTAGGAGATGCGCTGAAGCGCGTATCTCTCGGATATTTCGGGCAATTCAGCACGGGAAACATCCTCAGCTCCGTTACCACGGGACTTTCCACACTTGAAAACATGGGAATCCGCATGATCGACAATTTCGTAGGGGGATATCTGAATTTTCTCGTGATCTTTATTGCCCTTGCGGTATGCAGTCCGATCACGGCACTCATTGCATTGGCTGCCGCCGTGCTTTCCTTCGGATTTATGCTCATCATATCGCATTACAGCCGCATAAATTCTCCGGTCGAGGCACAGGCAAACCGTGACATGACGGGTGCGGTTATCGAATACGCACGCGGACTTTCGGTTGTCAAGTCCTTCGGGAAAGCGGGTGCGTCGATGGAGGCGGTGACAAAAGCGATCGGCGACAGCAAAAAAATCCACCTCAAGATCGAATGGGGCTATCTGCCCGGCAATGCGGGACATCTGCTCGCGCTAAAATGCGGCTCGGTCGGATTGGCGCTTGCGGCGGCGCTTCGATGCCTGCACGGCGCAATGGACTTTTCCGTAATGCTGATGTTCGTATTTTTCTCATTCAGCATTTTCGCAAGCCTCGAGCCGATAAGCGACAGCGCTCACACTCTCGGTGTGATCGACAACGCCATGGATCAGCTTGACGCGCTGAGGGGCGAAAACTTCATCGACGCGGACGGAAAGGATATCAAGCCCGATAATTGGGACATTGAATTCAGGAATGTGAATTTCGGCTACGATTCAAGGCGGGTGCTCAACGATGTAAGCTTCAGGATTCCGGAGAAGACGTCAACCGCAATTGTCGGTCCGTCGGGCAGCGGAAAGACCACGATCTGCAGTCTTATCGCAAGGTTCTACGATCCCGATTCGGGTTCGGTCACGCTCGGCGGGCACGATCTGCGTGAATTCACCTGCGACAGCCTGCTTTCGAATATCTCCATGGTATTTCAGAATGTGTATCTGTTCAACGATACGATCCGTGCGAACATATGCTTCGGCAAGTCTGATGCCACTAAGGATGAGATGATCGAGGCTGCAAAGAAGGCGCGCTGCCATGACTTCATTACATCGCTGCCGAACGGATATGACACTGTCGTCGGCGAGGGAGGCGGAACGCTGTCGGGAGGAGAAAAGCAGCGCATCTCCATTGCCCGTGCGATCCTCAAGGATGCGCCGATCATCATTCTTGACGAAGCGACCGCAAGCATCGACCCCGAAAACGAGCATCTGATCCAGCACGCAATTTCCGAGCTTACGAAGGGCAAGACCGTCATAACGATTGCCCACCGTCTGGCAACCGTCCGCAATGCCGACAGAATCCTTGTCGTGAACGACGGGCGGATTGCCGAAAGCGGAACGCACGAAGAGCTGATCGAAAGAAACGGCATTTACAAACGCTTTACCGACATCCGGGAGAAGGCGGAAGGCTGGCGCATCTCGTCAAAATGATCTGCGGTATGCCGAATCGCAATTATAAACGGGACCGATTAAGATCGGTCCCGTTTTTTTGTGACCTCGGAAAGCATGAGAACAGCGACGAAGCAAAATCCGCAGCGTGAAGGTCTGCGTTCCGCAGTGTGAGATATACATCTTCGGCAGCCGCACGTTTTGCGCGCAGGATGAGTCCAAGCCGTGAAAAGGCGGTGCGCCGAAAAAACGCACCGCCTTTTATTCATTTTATTTTCGCGTTTCCCCGAACCGACGGGCAGCATCATACAAGACGCGGCTTTTTCAGCTTCGTCAGGCTGAGTGTCAGAGAAGCAGCGTTCCAGATTAGGCTGATTACCGAAATTATCAGCGCGATATACGCGACAGTGCATGTATTTTCCGACGTGCTGCCCGAATCAAGCTTTGTCTGAAGAGCGTTTATCTGCGACTGCATCTCGGAAAGCCTATCCGCCTGTGCGGATGCGGGAACTGATGCTTCTGCTTTGCCCGCGTTTATTACGCTTCCGTCCTCCATTGTAAAGATGAAGTTTCCGTTTTCGTCGATCCTTATATCCTTAACTCCGACATAATTTCTATCGGAAGAAGGAGACGTATCAGCGGAACCCGAGTTTTGTGTGCCCTGCTCCGGTGTGCCGCCGGAATTTCCGCCGGACGGGAGCGCGCTCTGCGTTCCGTCGCGCTTTACGGTTATGCCGGTATCGGTATTTCCGACCCACCAATTGCCGTTCGGTCCGACATATGGAGTTTTTCCGTCGGTGCCGCTCTTGCCGTCAGCACCGTCCTTCCCGTTGAGACCGTCTCTGCCGTCGGTACCGTTCTGTCCGTTCTTTCCGTCGGCGCCGTCTTTTCCGATGACATATCCGAGGTCAACGGTCTCGCCGTTCGTAAGAATGATGACAAGCTTTCCATCTGGAGTAAGCTCGATCTTCTCGATTCCCGTGCCGTCGGCGCCCTTTTCGCCCTGCCTGCCGATAAGCGAGAGCAGCCATTCCCCTTCGCTTCCTTCAAAGCCGCGCTCACATGCGATTTCGTATGCACTCTTTCCGCTTTCGCCCCTGTTTCCGATGAGAGACGCAAGCCAATCCGCTTCCGTTCCGGAGAATCCGTTTCCGAGTGCGATCTCGTATGCGCTTTTTCCGTTTTCGCCGTCCTTGCCGTCGGTTCCGTTTTTGCCGATAAGCGAAGCGAGCCAATCGGAAAGACTTCCTTCAAAGCCGTTTTCGACGGCGAGCTCGTACGCGCTCTTGCCGTTCTCGCCGTCTCTGCCTGCTTCTCCGTTTTCGCCCGCAAGCGAAGCAAGCCAATCGAAAAGGCTTCCGGTATATCCGTTCTCCACTGCAAGCTCGTATGCGCTCTTTCCGTTTTCGCCTGTCTTTCCGACGAGTGAATCAAGCCATTCGGAAAGACTTCCGGTGTATCCGTTTTCAACCGCAAGCTCATACGCGCTCTTGCCCGCCTGAACTCCGGTTCTGTAGCCCACGCAATTCGACCACGGGCTTTCAAGCTGTACGCCGCCGGAGCGTCCAACCGTCGTCACCACATATCTGTAAAGCATACCGGGTTCGAAATCCGTGATGTACGAGGGATTTGAAATAAGCCCGCTGATCCTCGTATAGCCTCCGTCTTCATCGACGCGGTATACAAAATATCCGATGATCTCAACCCTTCCGAACGCCGTATACGGTTTGCTCCACGAAAGCTCGAAGCTGTCGCCGTTCACCGTAAGCTCGAGATCGGTAACGGGCGGCGTCGGTGCGGTAAGGTTGAACACTCTGAAGCCGTACACGGGGTAAGCCTTGCCGTCGGTCGTGAGATGCGCGTCCCACACGCCGAATTCCCAATTGAAGCCGTAGGATCTTATCACGTTCTCCGGCAGCCCGAGTTCATCCTGTATCGCCGCGATATCGATATTATCGACCTCTGCGGACGCGCCCTTTGAATATGTCTTTGTGGTATAGCTCGATTTTCCGTGAGAATAGTCAAGCTCGAGATAGAAGCCGCCCTTCGCCGTATCAGTGCCGAACAGCGCCTGGAAGCTGAAGTGGAAACCGTGCGCCATGCTGACGGAGTGGTTTTCGGCATTCTCGAGAGACCACGCAAGCGAGCTTGAGCCGCCCGCATACGAAAGTGCAGCCGTTGCAAGGCTGAGCGATTCGCCGTTCAGAAGATTCCATGTGTCGCGGTAAGCGTAGGGATCGCCCGACGCGCCGTAAGGAAGCATTTCATCCGTGATCATTCTGAGAAGCACGGGCTTCCACGAATCCTCGTCCTTTCCGGTCGCCTTATTCTTTATCTCGGGAATATCCGCCTTGTCAAGCGCGGCGTTGTACGCCTCGGTATACGATGCGTAGTCGGCGAAATCGTCTTCTGAAATTTCATCAAGCACGCACGATGTGTCGAACAGTCTGTTGTACGCTCTTGCGAAATCGTTGTATTCCCCGACGGAGAGCTGTGATATCACGGGATCGCCCGGAACGGATATCCGCACCGAATCGGGCTTCCATGTGCCGGTCGCCGCGTCGTAAACATCGTAGCGGTACACGGTAACGGGGGTCCTCGAAACGAGAATCTGATCCTCCGACCCCGCAGTAAACGAATGTGTCCACGATGTCGTTACGGATTCTTCCCAGCTTTCCTCCCAATCGAGAGTATAGCCGAGCTCGAGCGAGCCTTCGAAGACTTTCAGATCAAGCTGACCCGCAAAGCCGATCCCGAAGGAAACGCTGTTCGAGGTTCCGTGACCGATCTCGTATGACGTTGAAACCTCATAGGTCGTTCCGGTGTTGTTTGAAGCGTATGAGCCGAGCTCCGAGAAGTAAGGCGCCGCCTGAAGAAGCGCGACCACCTCAGGATCGGAATATGCGTATTCCTTGCCCGAGTAGCGTGCCTTCACGCCGTCCTCGTCGTTGTCGATCGCAACGACCACGCAGCTCAGCTTGCCGCTCTTGCGGTAGAAGAGGCTGCTTCCGTCGCTTTCTGTCATCGACGCTCCGCCCTTTCCTCTTACGTCGCTGTTGTAGTATGCGGTCGCCGTATTGTTCGAATCGTATTCCGTTCCGCCGACGATGCCGACGTAGTATGCGCTGTTATGGCTTGACCTTTCCTTAAACGCCAGCGTGTAGACGAACTGCTCTCTTCCGAGGCTGTTCGCATCGAAATTTCCCGCCGTAACGTTCGACACCCAGCTCAAATCGGCGCGGGTATTTCCGTCCATAAGAGTCGAGAATGTCGCGTTGATTACCCTCGGGGTATATGCCTTGTTTGCAGCTTTCTGCGAAAAGTCGTAGATATCTCCCGCAATAAACACCGCAGCCGATGCGTTCGCGCCGTTTATTTTCGCGCACGCCATTGCAATCGCAGGATGGATGCTGTCGCTGTCGTGGCGGAAGTTTTCCTTTGAAAAGCTGTTGATCGCCACGGTTGCGACATCGGTATGTACAATTCCTTTTCCGTCGTAATACAGAGTCGAGTATGCGTATTTCTCTTTATCGAGATCGAATATCTTATATCCGCGGACCTCGCTGCCGCTTGTCTGTATGTAGTTGGCATCGTTCATGTAGGTCGTATATCCCGCGACGACCATCTCATCGACTCCGTCGCCGTCGATATCGCCCGCGGCAATGCTTCCCTGATGAATAAACTGATACTTCTGCTTTGTCACGCCGCCGCTGCTTGATATTTTATCTCCGGCGGTATAAAGATATGAGGTATCGCCGAGCTTTGCCCAGCCGCCGTCCTTTTCAAACACGGTCACGCCCGTCGTAAATGCGGCGATATCGTTCACCGTCATTCCGCCCGAGCCCGTGCCGTCTTTGGCTTGCCCGGTGAAGTTTGCAAATCCCGCCGTCGCCGCGAGCTCATCCCTGCCGTCTCCGTCAAAATCGCCCGTTGCAAGATGGACAATGGGCTGCTTTTCGATCGAAGCCGAGCTTTCATATTCCGAATAGCGGAGGAGAGGCGCGATATCCGCCACCTTGGTATATGTGACGCGGCTGTTCCCGACGAGGGAAAGCTCAAACAGAGCTTTATTCTTTCCGTTTCCGCCGAGATAGATCACCGCGGTGTCCTTACCGTCTCCGTCATAGTCTCCTGCGGTGACGGAAAGGTAGTTTTCCATAAAGTGAGGATAATCCTTTGTATTCGAGCCGATCCACGATGCGTCGCCGTAGCCGTCGATGCAGTTGAAGCCCGACGCGCTGTTGTTTCTCGTGTCGAGAATCCAATAGTATATGCCGTGGCGTCTGTATGCGGAATCGTTTCCGGTATATATTCCGACGAACGCAATGTGCGTTTTCCGTCCGGTTCCCGCCGCGTCGAAGGAGACCGCGCGGATATACTCCATATTCTGAGTGAAGAACGCGGGATCCGTGCTCTTCTGCGAAGCGCTCGACGAGCTTATTCCGCTGCCCCAATAATACTTATCCTTAAGCGAGATTTCGCCGGGGTTGTATCCGTCGTAGATATACTGAAATCTTTTATCGTCATAGGAATAGTAAAGGTAAAGCTCGTTATGCTCGGCGAGAAGGAAGCTGTGGTCCTCCGGCATCTGATAGGGGTTCGACGAATCGTTTGCGTTGTACCCCGTGGGCTTTCCGGGATTCATGACCGAGCCGAATCCCGCGCTGCCGCTTCCGATAAGCTTATCGATCGTGCCGTTTTCAAAATCCGCCTGAGTTTTCGCAAGCGCCGTTCCGGGAGCGGCGCTGCTTCCCGCGCCGAACGCGCGGCCGCACGACGTATCGAGGTAATAGTTATCATGTACGGACATGCTGTAATCGTGATCCTTCGCAAAGCCGATGATCGCGCCGTAATAACTGCCCGATGCGTTTATCTTTCCGGAGTTCACGCAGTAGGTGAGTCCGCCGAATCCGGCGTTGTCCGTATATCCGAGGATTCCGCCGACGTATGCGTCTTCGGCATCCGCCGTCAGCGTACCGTTGTTCAGGCACTGAGTGATGCTTCCCGCGCCGTTCGAATATCCGACGATTCCGCCGATGCTGTCAGTCGATGCGCCGGCTGAGATGCTTCCGTTGAATACGCATCCGCTCACGGTCGTTTTACCGTTTTCGATGCTGCCGACGATTCCGCCGACACGGTGAAGGAGGATTCCTTCTGCGCAGCTTATATTAACGCCCGATATCACGCCGGATATCACGGTATCGTCAGCCGCGCCCACCGTTCCTGCAGCGGTCAGCGAAGAAGAGGCGGTGATATTTCCGTAGACCGAGAAATTCTGAATTACGGCGCCGACGCATTTTCCGAACATACCGGACAAATCGCCGTCCGCCGTTACCGAAAGTCCGGCAACCGTATGACCGTTTCCGTCGAATGTCCCCGAAAACGCCCATTCTCCGCCGCCGATCGGGGTCCAAGTCTTGCCGCCGAGGTCGATGTCCCCGTTGAGGACGGCGCTCACGGAAGTATTTCCCGAATTGACCTGCTCCGCAAACCAGAACAGCTCATCCGCCGTGCCTATCTCGTAAAAGCCGTCGGAATTCACGTTCGGGACGTTCACGGACGCAAGCAGCGTAAGCGGAAGCAGCGATACCGTCATTATAAGACTGATAAGCGCCGCCGCGCTCCGCACTATGATCCCCCTTAATTCTTTACCGATTTTCAGCTTCATTGCAAATCCTCCGTTTCAGAGTCGTGTGACCGACCAAAGCCCGGTGAGCGTGTCGGTATCCCCGATACTATTATACACCCGAAATAAAGAAAAGCCGCAAAGCTTACATAATTGTAAGCCTTGCGGTTTTTTCACACATCCTCGAGGGTGTAGCCGATATTTCTTCTGTACGACACCGTGATATCCGCCCCGGCATCGCCGAGCTTTTTATTGAGTCTCGACACCGCCGTATACAGGGCGTTTCCGTTACCCGCGATCGGATTTCCCCACACGTTTTCGTACAGCTCTTCCTTGTTGACGGTACGCCCCGCGTTTCTCCCGAGCATGAGAAGAATGGCGAATTCCTTATAAGTCAGGAGAAGGTCACGCTCGCCGCTGTATGCGATCATCGACACGGTGTCAAGCCTGACGCTGCCAAAGCTGACAAACCGCTTGTCCTTGTTCGCGCTCCGCAGTCTCGCCTCAACACGCGCAAGAAGCACGCGGATATCGTACGGTTTCGGAAGATAATCGTCCCCTCCCGCGCGGAGCGCTGCAATGACATCCTCGTTCTCGCCGAGCGCGGAAAGAAACAGCACCGGAACATCGTACATCTTTTTTATCTCGCGGCAAAGCGCAATGCCGTCCCCGTCGGGCAGCATCACGTCGAGAATTATCAGATCGACATCCTCGCGGTGCAGTGCCTCGCGGCATGACGCGGCATCGGCTGCCTCGATCACCCGATAGTTCTCCATAACAAGCGCGCTTCGGTTGATTTTCATTATATGCGGGTTATCTTCGCAGAGAAGTATCGTATTCATCGTTTTTCCTTTCCGACCGCACGCACGGTCATCGGCAAGGGACGCGTCAGGCTTTGTCCGTGCCGCTCGGAACGGTGAAATACACCTGCGTTCCGCTTTTTCCGGTTTCCTTTATTATTATGCTGCCTCCGGTGGATTCGATGATCTCGCGGCAGATCGCAAGCCCGAGCCCGCTTCCGCCGTCGCTGCTTCTTCCCTTCTCAAAGACATGCGGCAAAATCTCCGGAGATATTCCCTCTCCGGTATCGCGCACGCCGAATCCGACAAATGAGGGATCATCCGCGTCCGGGGATGCCGAAAAGGTAACAGTGCCGTTTTCGGTATGCTTGCCTGAATTTACGGCAAGATTGATTATAACCTGCAAAAGCGCTTCGCGGTTTGCGATTATATCGGGGCATTCCCCGCATTCCACCTCGAGTACGTTATTTCGCTTTGCAAGCACCGGACGGCAGACGGAAGCGGCATCCGCCAAAAGCTCCGACGGGCATATCCTGTTCGGCTCGACCGACGCCGTCTGCACGCCGCTGTACGACACGTTGAGAAGCTTTGTAACAAGATCGGACAGGCGCATCGCCTCGCTCGATATCGTCGAAAGATTCGATACGGTCTCGTCGTTTATCATATTCTTGCGTATCTCCCTTTCGGTGAGCTGTGCGTATCCGCTCATCACCGCAAGGGGCGTTTTCATCTCATGGGCTATGTTATGCATGAACTCGCTTTTGAGAATGTTCATCCTTTCGAGAGCCTCGCCTCTCTCCTTGATCTCCTTTTCTCTCAGCATCGCCTCGTCAAGCTCCTTTTCCGCCTGAGAGATATTGACCGTCAGGACTATCGCATTGCAGAATGCGAAAAGTATCACAGCGTACGAGCGGATATAGAATACACGGGAGAAATACGTCAGCGCTTCAACGATGTATACCGCGGCAGTGATGAGCACCGTCGCGCAGGCGATAACTCTGTCAATACGGCACAGAAGATGCTTTTTCAGCGACACCGCCGTGATAAACACCGATATGAACAGGCAGTACGCGATCACCGCACCGCTCACGGGGATGATATACTTCGTGTAGAAGGTCGAGGGGGATACTATGTAGTAAAGGGACACCGCACCGTAAAGAGAAAACGAGAATATCCGAAAAGGCTTCGGGAAACGCAGTCTGAGTATTGCGCAGGCGAACATCGCAATAAATATGAAATACGAAAAATTCGTTATATACTCGATCTTATGCCCGACGTACCAATCAAGCTCCGGAAAGAACACCGCGATCTGCTTGCTTTCGTAGATCAGGTAATGCACGGCGGCGCAGAAGGACGACAGCGAAAACCAAAGCAGTCCGCGCTGCTTTGAGTAAAACAGGAACATCCCGAAAAAGAATATCGCCATGGCAAGCATTACGCCGACGGTAAGCCCGTCGCACATCGTTCGGGCGCGCTCGCTTGCGGATATGACATTCTGTTCTCCGAGGCTTATCTTTTGTAAAGCTCCGGACACATGATTGAACCACGCATTCTGCACGATAATTTCGGTGGTGTCGGAGTCGGGACGAAAATACACCGTATAGTTATCGGTCTTGGGGACGAAATCAGCAGCGGTCTCGCTGACCCTTCCCACTTCGGAAAGAAGTTCGCCGTTCACATACACCCTTTGGGCATATGTGGCGGTCTGCCCCGTTATTCCGTACACCTTCCCCGCCTCAAGCGGCACGACGACCCTGAATGTCCCGTATTTTGCGTCGGGATTCCCCTGTGCTACAGCACCGTTTTCGAAGTCCTCCGAAGTATACAGCCTTCCCGTATAGTATTCTCCGGAAGAAAGTCCGAGCGAAACGCATTCCCTTGAAAGGTCGGTCTGCGAAAGCTGTTCGCTCCCCGATACCGCTTTGTATTTCGGCATGGTTCCGGCTATAACGGCATAGAAAAAAGCCGTCACGACAGCAAAAAACAAAACGGCGGCAAGAAGGGACCTTTTGCCTTTTAAGTTAAAGTCCATTCCGCACCTCCGTCGCGGCGCCGTGCGCCGTCGTTATGTTTTTCGTGAAAACGGTTTATAATATTGCAGTTCCGCACATACCGCTATCCGCAGCTGTATCTCAGGTTTCTCCGAGTCTCAGTATATCACATTTCTCCGTCCGCATGGGACGCCTTGCATAATTGCAAGAAAGCTCAGCCGCGACGGACGTAGAAGGTCTGCTTCGGTCCGGTATCCTTCATCAGGACATCGCCTTTAATCACGAACAAGAGCAGGAGCAGATCGTAAAGATCGCCCGAGCATCCTCCGAGATGAAGCACAAGCAGAAACGAAAGAGAGAGCGCGGCATAGTCGCCGACAAAAGCAATCGGCAGAGCAAAAGCGACCGTAAAAACGGCAAACGGAGCGACGAGAGCCGAAAGCGCGGCCTTTTTTGTAACGAACACATCTGGCACGCCGCAGTAGGCGCAGGAAAAGCTTATCCCGAAGGTAAGTTTTTCGCGGGTCATGAGTTTATATACGATGCCGTGCACAAGCTCATGGAGCACAAGATATACAAACATCGACAGAAGGAGTCCGAGCGTAAACAGCAGATAAGCGCCGAAATTAATCTCGTCTACGGTAAAAGTGAAGCGGCGGAATCTCAGAAAATACAGTAAGGTTCCGGAAAGCGCCGATATAAGAAGTGCGGCTGCATTCAGTCCTACGGCAACGCGCTTATTTCCCACCGCGTCGATCTCGCGTACAGCTTCGTATCCTTCGGGCAGATTTTTATATGAATTCACAGTGTTTCCTTTCACAGTCCGATCTTTTCGCATCTTCCCGAAAAGTGTCTGTCGGTCACGCAGCAAACCGCATAAAACAGCGCTTATCGGATGCACGCTTTCCTTTTCCGTCGGGAAGATATTTCTATATTAATTATAATACCACCGCGTGCCGTCCGTGTCAATATTGCCCGTATTTCATGCGTTGCAGGCGCGATTCGGCTTCAGCGCGTTTTTCACGGATACCGCACGGAATACAAAAGTCCCGCTCTGCCGAATGGCAGAGCGGAAACGATGTCCGTTATTTTCAGGCAAGCGCCCGTACGGTCGAAAAAATCAAACCTCGGGAATTTCGATCTCGATCTCCTTGCCGATCTTTGCGGAACGGCAGATACCGTCGATGATCGCCTGGTTGATGATGATCTGCGAAGTCGGGACGGGGGATTCGGTGTGATTTACGGAAGCGTCGAGGAAGGATCTCACCTTCTGCTCAAAGAGGTCGCCGGAGCCGAAGATCGGTATCTTGGTCTCGGTGCGTGCGCCGCACACGTCATGATACAGAGTCATGGGACCGCCGACAGAGCCGTTCCAGCAATCCGTAGAAGGAATGCGGAGTGCGCCTTCCTTACCGAAGATTATGGTGTCACCGGGGGTGTCGGGATGCATTGCCCACGAAATACGGAAGTCGAGGATTATTCCGCCCTCAAGACGAACGAATGCTGCAGCGAAATCGTCAACGCTGAATCTCTCTGCATCCGGAAGAGGAGTATACTTGGGGTTCTTCCCAAAGAAATCGGAGGTGTAGCCGGATACGGTAAGCGGCTTCGGATATCCGATGGCGTTGAGCACCATATCGAGAGAATAGCATCCGATATCACCGAGTGCGCCGATACCTGCGGTCTTATCCTCGATAAAAGTACGTCCCGGAATACCGCGGCGGCGGCCTCCTCCGGTCTGGATATAGTAGATCTCCCCGAGAGTACCGGACTCACAGATGCTCTTGATCATTCTCATGTTTGCGTCAAAGCGGGGCTGGAAGCCGACGGAAATGAATTTCCCGGTGCGCTTCTCGGCGCGTCTCATCTCGACAGCCTCATCAAGCGTTACGCTCATCGGCTTCTCGAGAAGAACGTCGCATCCGTGCTCAAGCGCGTCGATCGTGCAGCGGCAATGCTCGCGGTTGTAGGTGCAGACGCTTACAACATCGAGGTCTTCCTTCTCGAGCATTTCGAGATGGTTCGTATAAGTTCTTGCATGGATCTGCTCGTGAGGTGCGAAGAAATCGTCCGCTTTTCCGGGGATTATGTCGGCGCCTGCGACGATCTCCACATCGTCAAACTTAAGGTACTGACCGAGATGCGCCCCCGCGATCGATCCGGTACCGATTATTCCTACTCTGATCTTCTTATCGGACATTTTATTTTCCTCCTCAATCCATAACGGATTTAAGATACTTCACGCTCTCGGCAATGCTGTCCATGATATCGACGCCGGGAGTGGGGTTATCCTGCTCTACGATTATATAACGGGTTCCCGCCTTCTCGGCAGCCTCGAGGATTCTCTTCACGGGAAGAAGTCCCTTACCGACCGATCTGAACTCGAACTCCGAGCTCTCGTCGCTATCCTTGTACTCGATTCCGACAGCACGGCAAACCTTTTCCGGAACCTTTCCGGCGTATCCGAAATCCTTCATATGGACGCAGGGAACGCGGCCGGAATACTTGTTGATATACTCTACGGGATCGACGCCGCCGTTTGAAAGCCAGCCGAGGTCAAACTCCGCCTGGAATTTCTTCGCGTCGTGGAGGCTGTAAAGCTTATCGAGGATCATCTGACCGTCGTCGCAGAATTCGAGCTCGCTCTCATGGTTGTGATAGAGAAGCGGCATACCGTACTTCATGCAGGCGTCGGCAACATTCTCGATGCTCTTGAATCCCTCGTCCGCCTTGGGACCGTTGGGATATGTATCGCCGAAAATATACGGAAGCGCAACATAGTCGCAGCCGATCTTCGCATATTTCTCGGCAACCGCGTCGATTCCGCCGTTGTCGGGATTCTCAAACTCCTGGACGGGGGCATGAGTAGACATTGCCTTCAGTCCGAATTCATCGAGAATCGCCTTGAACTCCTCGGGAGTATAATTGTAAAGAGTATACGGCTCAACGCCGTCGTATCCCATCTCCGCGATTTTCTTCAAAGTTCCGCGAAGGTCCGCTGCGCAGTTGTCACGCACCGAAAAGAGCTGCACTCCTACCGGAAATTTCATGATTTTTACCTACCTTACTTGATTGTTTTGTTCGTCCGCAGTATACACGGATCGATCCGATTTTGTCTGCCGTCATGCGATAGCGCGATGACAGCTTTTTGCAAACTAAGTCGCATCCGAATTCATTATATCTCAATGAAATCTCAAAATCAATACTTTAATCAACTTTTTGAAAATATAATTTCAAAAACAAAGCCGCCGTCATCTTTACGATGCGGGCAGCTCTGCTTTAACGCCTTTGTAATAACGGGACGCGGGGGGCTTCCGGTGCACATCGCGGCACACCGATCTTTCCTGCCGCCGTTATTTCTGCGGATCAATACTTGTCGTATACGTCGTGTTCCGTGTTTTCGTCGGGCTTTTCTTCCTTGGGGTGCTTATGTCTGTAAACTCTGTACGCGATGTATCCGCCGAGTGCGACAAGCGATGCAACCATATATCCGACACAGCGGGAGAGCGGCTGCTCCATGGTCCACTCAACTCCGAAAAGTCTCATGAAGAAGAACGCAATGCAAAATACCGCAAATGCTCCGAGCGTTACGATTATCTGAATCATTTATGTAAATCCGCCTTTCAGTTTATATTGGGAAGGCTTGCCGCGGCAACGGATTGTCCTACGCGGCGACTCTTCTCGTCGGGAAGCGAGACGCTGATCTTCTCGGCAAGCTCGGGAAATTCGGCTTTGAGCGTCTTATTAGCAAAATCAAGGATGATATTTCCGCCTTCACCGGAGGAAACACGTCCGAGAAGAAGGACATGCTTGATATCGTAGAACATCGCATAGTATGCGACTGCGTATCCGAAGTAAACGCCTATCGTTTCGTATATCCTGCGCGCGCCCTCATGACCCTCTGACATAAGAGCCTGTACAGCCTTCAGCTTTTCTGCGGGACTTGCTTCGGGATCAAGCTCTATTCCTGCCGCGGGAGCAAGCTTTATAACGCTGTCCTGCGAGAAATACTTGACGCCGCATCCGTAATCGCCGGACCACTCATCAACCATTGCTTCCTTATTGAAGTCCACGGGAACGAAAGCAAGCTCGTTGATCCAGCCCGTGATATTTCCGGCGGTATCAACGTATCCGCCCGCCTCGCTCGTGCCCATGGCGATGCCGAGCACTCCGGTATCCTCGAGGCTCATTGCGCCCGCAAGCGCGGTGACGTCGCCGTCGTTTGCGACCTCAACGGGAATCTTGCATCCGAGCTCGCGTCCGAGCTCCTCGGCGACATCGGTATACATATGCTTGACGTGCTTCTCGAAATCCTCGTCAGACACCTTGAGGAAGAGCGACGCTATCATGATCTTGTTGTCAACGTAAACTCCGGCGGAGGATACGCCGATGCCGTCAACGCGCGGCATATGTGATGCGGCGGTCTTCATTGCGTCGAGGATGCCCTGATAATGATACGAAGGATCGGAATTCGTCTTGGGGAACCATACGACCTCTTCGGAATATACGGGCTCGCCGTCGATCACGGCGCTGACCTTGCGGTCGCTTCCGCCTGCATCGAATCCGATGCGGCAGCCCTCGAGATGGCGTCCGACGGGCTCGGCAGCCTCATGATCCTTCGGAGCCTTATCAAGCGGAACGGATTCCACCTCGAAGGGGCGCTCGTAAACACGCGCCATAAATCCGCGGTCGAAATCGCGCAGTCCGCCGAAGTCGTAAGCCTCCTTGATCTTTCCGCCGATCACGTCGGAGCCGGCAATTATGATCTTGTATCCGCCGCGCGCCCAAAGCAGAGTTTTCACTATACGCTCCGCCATTGCAAAATTCTCGTCGTCATGTCCGCAGCCGTCCTCGAACACGGTCATCTCGTATGTCGAGATATATCCCTTGTTGCGTTCGATTCCGATTACGATCTTCTTGCCGCCGCTCTTTTCGGCAGCCTCCTCAAATTCCCGGAATGCCATAACCATGGGGGCAAATTCGGGGTCAAGCGGTGCGTTTACCTTAAGCTTCATAAATGGTGTTACCTTTCTTGATAGTTCTCTTTATATTGAATTTTTCATCCGCTATTACAATGTCCGCGTCGCATCCGACCTTGAGCGAACCCTTGTTGTATGCCTTTACAGCGTGTGCGGGCGTCAGGCTTGCGGCGGCTACGACTTCGGGAACGCTGAGGTTGGTGTGCTCAAGCACATTGCGTACCGCGATGTTCATCTTGAGCACCGAGCCTGCGATCGTTCCGTCGGCAAGGCGGCATTCGATTCCCTTGAGGTAGATAGGCTGTCCGCCGAGGGAATACTCGCCGTCGGGCATGCCTCCCGCTCGCGTGCAGTCGGTGATGAGGCAGAGTTTGCCCGGCTTCAGCTTTGCTACCGTTCCGAACACGCCGGGGTGAATATGGAATGTATCGCAGATAAGCTCGACCGTAACGTCGGTTGAGAAAGCCGCGCCGACCACGCCGGGATCGCGGTGTGCAAGAGGCGTCATCGCATTGAAGAGATGCGTTGCGTGGCTTACGCCGTCGGCGACCGCCGAAACCGCCTCTTCGTATCCGGCTGCGGTATGTCCCATGGAAATGAGAATATCGGAATTGCGTGCGACTTCCTTTATCGCCTCATGTCCCTCATCCATTTCCGGAGCGAGAGTCACATGACGGATTATGTCCGCATTGTCGAGAAGGAATTTCGCATTCGGCTTCTGAATGCACTCTTCCTTCTGCGCGCCCTTCTTCGACGGATTGATAAACGGACCCTCGGCGTGCACGCCGAGAATTTCCGCGCCGCCCCACGTCTCGGATTCCTTCTTCAGGCTGCGCACCGCGTTGAGAGCGGCGACGATCTCCTCCTCGGATACCGTCATTGTCGTGGGAAGAAATGACGTAACTCCGTTTTCGGCAATGCCGTATGCCATCTTACGGATTCCCTCGGGATTTCCGTCGGACGTGTCTTCGTTGAGATATCCGTGAATATGGATATCCACAAATCCGGGACAAACGTAATTTCCCTGTGCGTCTATGACCTCCGCTCCCTCCGGGATATCTCCGGCGTTGATATATCCGGAAATCTGCCCGTCGTAAGCGAGCGCCTTGCCGTCGATTATCCTGTCGGGCATCACGATACGGCCGTTCTTTATGTATTTCATTGCATATTCCCCCTTTTAAAGCATGCAATTTTTTACGTTTTTTCACGGATTTTTCCGAAAATGCCTTCCGAAACCGCCGGAAAGTCCGTTCATCATTCAATTATAGCAAACAAATCAAAAAAATACAAGATTTTTTGTGAAACCTCTTTATTTATATCGGCATTTGTGTTAAAATACATAAAGCCAAGTTACCGTGAAAGAAAGGTGATTTTATGAATTCCATAGGAATCGAAATTTCAAAAAACGGCATTACCGTAGGTGCAGTCCGTTACGATCGGCGCGCAGAGCTTCTCGGGAAGACTTTTTCTCCGATCCTCGACAGTGCCGAAAACACCCTCCGCACTGCTGCCGAAGCGGCAGTCTCGCTTCTCAATGAAGTATCTCTTACCGCAGATGATATCGACTATGTCGGAGTCACCGTTGATTCCGCGGTCAAAGACAATATCGCATACGATTCGGTTCTCGGGAAGAAAACCGATCTCTCGGCAATCCTCAAGTACCTTCCCGTAAAGAAGCTTGTTTCCGTAAAAAGAGCGAATGCTCTTGCGATCTGCGAGCAGATTCAGACATACGGCGCCCTCTATTCGATCGCTTATGTGGAGCTTGACGAAAAGGTCGGCTTCGGTCTTCTTATCGGCGGCAAGCCGTACATCGGCGCGAACGGTCTCGCAGCGGACATTGCCCACACCACCGTACAGCGCGGCGGCAAAAAATGCGCCTGCGGAAACTGCGGATGCTTTGAAGCATATGTTTCGCTTGACGAATACCTCAACAAAAGCAAGGATCACGCGCAGTATGTTTCCTACCTCGCGTGCGGCATCACCAATGTAATGAACCTGTTCCAGCCCAATGTTATCGTGGTCGGCGGACGTGTTGCCGAGCTCGGCGGCGACGAGCTTCTGAAGGAATTTTCCGAGCTCGTACACAAGGAACAGTATGCGCGCAATTCGGTCAACAAAACACTGATTGCGTTTCCCACGGCAGGTCCCGATGCCGCAGTAATAGGCGCCGCGCTTGCGGGAATCTGAACGGTCTCCGAAAAAGTATATCCCCGCTCGGGAGCGAGCGGAAAAATATAAACAAAGAAGGTTTGCAAAATGATAGTCAAAGTATTTGAAAACGAAGAATTCGCAGGCCGCGCAGCAGCCGATGCGATCATTGCGCAGATCAGCGCAAAGCCGAACAGCGTTCTCGGACTTCCCACCGGAAGCACCCCCGTTCCCACCTACCGCGCACTTTCCGCAGCATGCGCGGAAGGACGTGTTTCCTTCAAGGATGTAAAGACGTTCAACCTTGATGAGTATGTAGGTCTCAACCCCGCTCATGAGCAGTCCTACCGTTACTTCATGAACGACAATCTTTTCAACCATGTTGACATCGATATTGCCAACACCAATCTCCCCTGCGACGGAAGCGACCTCGATGAGGCTACCGCAGCAAAGTACGATGAGAAGATCATCGCAGCAGGCGGAATCGACTTCCAGCTTCTCGGAATCGGCGGAAACGGCCACATCGGCTTCAACGAGCCCGGCGGAGCCATCGATTCTCTCACCCACAAGCAGAAGATCACCATGGCTACCCGCGAGGCGAACGCACGCTTCTTCGGCGGAGACCCCATGGCTGTTCCGGAATATGCGGTCACCCTCGGCATGAAGGGAATCATGAACGCACGCAAGATCGTGCTCATCGCTTACGGCGCAAACAAGGCTCAGGCGATCCACGACACCGTTTACGGCAGAGTCACCGCAGATGTTCCCGCATCCATTCTTCAGCTTCATCCGAACTGCTCTATCTACGTTGATAAGGCAGCGGCTGCAATGCTCTGAGCGCTTTTCGGAAAATCATTATTTTCTCCTCCGCTTCGGCGGGGGAGTTTTCTTTTCCCCTTCTCTGTCCGGTCTGCGTTCTGCGTGCAGGTCTTTTTTGATCGTTCCTCGCACGGTATTCTCGGGAGCGGCAATTCATCGCGGGCATGCACCCGAGCGCGCCGACCGGATTTTTGCATCCGTAACGTGCGATGAAGCATCGCGGTCGGCGTTTTTTCCGCAAATTCTTCCACGTCGCAAAAGCAAAGCGGCTCCCGTTTTCGGGAGCCGCTTTGCTTCATTATATTCGGTTATTTATCTTTCCGAGTGCTTTTTCTTTTTGCCCGAGAATACCGATGCCGCAGCCGCCATAGCGCTCATCAGAAGCGCTGTAGCCATTACGGCGGAAGTTGTATCTCCCGTTCCGGGTGCTTTCACGTCGGACGCATCCTTTGCGGGGGTGATATCCGCAGTCTTCGGAGTCAGCTTTTTCGTTACGGTATCCGCCTCTGCTATCTCCTGCGATGCTTCGGCATCGGCGTAATATTTGCCGCAGACTTCGCAGTGCCAATATTCGATATTGCCTTCGCTGTCCTCGGTAGCCGCCTTCGCGTCGATGTGTACGAGCTTGTCATGTCCGTCGGGGTCGGTTTCGCCGTAGCTTTTACCGCAGATATCGCACACCGCCTTTTCGGTGCAGGTCGCCCTTCCGCCCGAGTGACCGTCCGCCTCGATCACGTTTCCGCGTTCAAGAAGCTCATCGCATCCGGCGCAGTAAATGTCTCCGGTGTATCCGTTTTCGGTGCAGGTCACCGTGACGACATCGCGGATAACCGTTCCGCTGTCGTGTTTTGTTTCGTCAAATTCGCCGTACCCGTTACGGCAAATCTCGCAGATCGCCTTGGTATGGCATGTCGCCGTGCCGCCGATGTGATTGGAGATCACCTTATCACAGAAATCACAGACGTGGTCTTTATCCGCATCTTCGTGATTGGAGATTATCTTTTCGCAATAGTCGCAAATGTGGTTTTTGTCTGCGTCATCGTGGTTAGAGATAATTTTTTTGCAATAGTCGCAGACATGATCCTTGTCTGCATCCTCATGATTGGAAATCGCCTTATCGCAGTAGTCGCAGACGTGATCTTTATCTGCGTCCTCATGATTGGAGATCGCCTTATCGCAGTAGTCGCAGACATGATCTTTATCTGCGTCCTCATGATTGGAGATCGCCTTATTGCAGTAGTCGCAGACATGATCTTTATCTGCGTCCTCATGATTGGAAATCGCCTTATCGCAATAGTCACAGACATGGTTATTGTCCGCGTCTTCGTGATTTGAGATTATCTTTTCGCAGAAATCGCACACGTGGTTTTTGTCTGCATCCTCATGGTTGGAGATCACTTTGCTGCAAATATCGCAGATATGGTTTTTGTCCGTATCGTCGTGCAGGCACGCATATCCGCACTCGCTGCACACGCCGTTCGACCACTCATGATCTTCACTCGCCACGATCACAGCGCCGCAGCAGTTCCATTTTTGCTCGTGAACGTAAGCGGTCCTTATTGTCCACTCCTGCGTACCGCCCACATGGTTGGCTGAATCCTTTTCTCCGTAGGACTGATGGCAGTACTCGCATATTGCCTCGGCGGTGCAGGCAGCCGTACCGCCGGTGTGCGCACCGTATCCGTCCTTTGCGGAATCATTATTCTTCACATCACAATCGGCGTTGAGGCACTCATGCCAATGATGCGTCGCATTGTGCTGCCATGCCTGATCCCAGCTGTGACCGCTCGCCTGAATCGGCTCGTTTTTTGTCGCGCCGCATTCGTCGCAGGTAAATACTCTGTTGCCCTCCGTCAGGCAGGTAGACGGCACGGTCACATTGCCGCCGTCCCAATCATGAGGATTCTCGTCATTCTTTGCATCACAGCGGGCGCATTTCTTCCAATGGGTATCCCCGTCATGATGCCATACGGATGCGGAGAAATCGTGTCCCAAAGCCGCGATCGTGCCGCCGCAGGCCGAGCAGGCAACGGGCTCCGTGCAGGTGAGCTGCGTGGTATTTTCGGAGTGGTCGCACACCGTCCATATCGCCGTCACCTTGGCATTCTCAAGCATCGGCTTCGTATAATCAAACCCCGTCCAGCCGCCGAAAATATATCCCGTTTTGACGGGGTTTTCGGTCGGGGGCGTCGCCTTCTGTCCGCGCAAAATTCTCTGCGCATCCATCGCGCTGCCGCCGTCGGTGTCGAAGGTCAGATAACGGCATGCGCTGTCATGGATAACCGCTCCGCCGTATGTCACCCTTCCGTAATAAATGCCGCCGATCACATTGCCTCTTTTAAGATTGACCCTGCCGTTAAAGGTTCCGCCTTTTATGGTTCCGCCGTCATTGATCACAGCGCCATCAAATATGCCGCCGAAAATGAAGCCTTTATTCGTCACCTCGGCGCCGATACCGACTCTGTCCGCCGCGGTAAAACCGCCGGTTTCTCCGATGATAAGCTCCCGGACAAATTTGCCGCCGTACACAAGCAGCTCACCGGACGACATCTTGATATCCCCGATGGCTCCCCGTGTGTCGCAGTCGGTTACGGTCAGCGTGCCGGAGTTTGCATAAAGTTTCGGTTTGTTCGTTCCGTCCACGCCGCGGATGGCGTATCCGTTCAGGCAGATCTGCACCCCGTCGGGCATAAAATAATCGGAGTTGGATTTCAGAAGCACATTGCCCGTCAGATAGTAGTTTCCTGCCGCGGTCGGGAGAGAATCCGTCTTTGTCCAAGGTGTCCACATGAGCGGAGAATGCACCGTATGTCCCTCCGATGCAATTTCTCCGCCGCAAACGCAGTGAGAGTGGATCTGACTTTCGATCACGACCTTGCGTGAATCGGTGCTGAGTGTGCTGAGATCGTCGCCGGGCTTATATGTGGTGTCCTTGCCGTTCTTGTCGGTGGTGGTGATTTTCGTAAAGCCGCTTATGGTTCCGAAGGTGGGACCGCGCATCACGATATCCTTGGACTCAAGCTCCACCAGACTGTTTTCGAAAGTCGGTTTTGCGTAATTGTAGCCGGAGAATGCGTATTGATTACTTTTTGCCTTGAATATGCTGTTTTTAACGGAAAAAGTCGTGTCTCCGCCGTCTAAGCATATTGTCCTTCCCGCTTGCAAAACATCCGACTCCGCATAAACCACGCTGTCTGTGCAGGTGGTTCCGCCGCAGCCCTGCAAAGCTGCGTAAATGGATGCACGTTGACGCTCTAAAGACGAATAGATTCCCGCATTAATATACGAGTTTTCGATCGAGATTCTACCGGTGGCATAAACACACGCGCCCTGGTACGCTTTCTGCATGTTTCCTTGACGGTCTTTGCCGACGATAAGATTCAACGCCGCGTTTTTTACCGTAAAGTCGGACACACGGATCGCAACGTTGTCGCCGGCATTTTGCATGCCTCCGATCACCGTGATATCTACCGAGCAGTTACGGATTTCACATTTTCCCATTGAAATGGCATAAGCGTACTTATACCCGCCCGTCGTTCCGGGAAGCGTGACCGTCAGGCTGTCCTCACGGCTGTTTCCCTTGATGAGAAAGGAACTGCTTGAGGCGGAGATCGCATAAAGATACGTCTTCTTATCACTTTCGTCCGCCCATTTGATCTCGTTTTTTCCTTTAAGGATCAGCGTGTCAATGCCGCTGCGGATTTCTATGGCTATGTTTTCGGTCGTCACGCTGATTGTGGCGTTTTCGAGCGTCAGCGTTTTGGCGGACGCGTCAAAAACAACGCTGCCCGAAATGCCCTCGCCCGTGATGCTTCCGCCCGCCGCAGGCACGGCAATTCCGTTGACCTTTGCGGAGACCTCATCCGCCGCCAGCACTGCCGTCGGCACAAGGCATATCAGGGTACAAAGAGTGAGAAAAATGCTTACGATCCGTTTTTTCATAGATATGACCATTCCTTTCCGCTGCGCTGCAAGGCACAAAAAGGCATGAAAAAGCCGGCGCCGCAACACAGCATTAAAAATTGTGTGTTAAAATATGCTTGGGGAAACAGGTACACTACAGAGTACGTGGAGGTGAGTGGGCACAGCGTCTGCTGAACCGTATAGTTATGTGTACCGA
>JABLTO010071729.1_pt1 | contig 37144 bp, 34 predicted proteins | sample 7160091 | NCBI WGS metagenome assembly JABLTO01 (sample SAMN14651225, study PRJNA627086) | human gut metagenome | isolation source: feces | host: Homo sapiens
CAGCATAACGGTTACTTCGTTCTTTAAAATAGAAAACTGTAACTGAAACAATTCTCCGGCGATTTTTTCCAGACCTATCCATATGATGCAGTGGCTGCCAGAAAAGCCGACTTTGCTGAAGGCGCAGGGGGTGTTTTGGGATCATGAGCCCGCTTTGTCCGCCGGGGATCGGATGCAGCGCACGGCACTTTCCGCCCGGCATCCGTGGAATTGGGACCTTCCTGTTTCCTGCACTTTTCCGAATCCGGATGGGATTTATTTAAAGGATCAGGGCGGAGATGGGCTTTATATTTTGGTAGACCTCCAGGAAGAAGAGTCGGGTCTGATTTCTCTGGATCTGGAGGTGTTCGAAAACTGCGAGATTTTGATCGGATTTGGAGAGCATCTGGATGATCTGCGTGTGCGTTCCGGAGTAGGAGGACGGCAGTTTGCCGTAGTCTATCGCGCAAGAAAAGGGCGACAACGATTTTTATATCCGTTTAAGCGCTTGGGATGTCGCTATTTGCAGCTGCATTTTTATACACATGCTGCGAGGGTCTATTATGCCGGTGTTCGACCGGTACAATATCCTGTCAGGTATAAACCGGCTTTTCATTGTGCGGATGCATTACACAACCGCATTTTTCAGGTGAGCAAAAGGACCTTGGAACTTTGCATGCATGAGCACTATGAGGACTGCCCATGGCGGGAACAGGCGCTTTATGCAATGGACTCTCGAAATCAGATGCTTTGCGGGTATTATATATTCGACGATGTTACCTTTGCACAGGCAAGTTTGCGTCTGCTTGCATTGGGACAGCGGGAAGACGGTCTGCTCGAACTCTGTGCGCCGGCAAGGGTAGGAGTCACCATTCCGGTGTTTTCTCTGAGCTTTGTTACGGCGGTATGGGAAAATATACTCTTTGGCGGAGGAAAAGATTTTGCATGTGAGATGCTGCCGGCTGTGGAACGGATTATGGAGGTGTTTGCCTCCCGGCAGGAGACAAACGGGCTTTTAGGTCGATTTACTCAGACGCCTTACTGGAATTTTTATGAATGGAGTCCATGCTTAGATGGTGAGGTTATTTTCCGGGAGCAGGAGTTGTCTCCGCGTTATGAGGCGCCGCTGAATGCTTTTTATCTAATGGCGTTGCAGGCGGCAGAAAAACTGGCCAGCTGTCTTGGAAACGAGAAGCTTGCACAAGTTTATCACAAAAGACAAAAAGAGGTAAAACGGGGAATACAGAATTTCTGGAACTCGGAAAGAGGTGCTTTTGCCACCTTCTTAGAAAATGGGGAGCAAAGTCACTATGATAAACTGACAAACGCACTGATTTTATCTGCTGATGGCTGTACAAAAGCGCAATCGGATATGGTGCTTCAGCAGCTTACAGAGCGTAACGGTATTCTTTCTGATATTACGCTCAGCTGTCGGATTTTTCTGTATGAGGCTCTTATGCGACAGCCGGATAGATATGGTCGTTGGGTAATGGAGGATATTGCCCGGATATGGGGAAATATGCTTTTTTCTGGAGCTACCAGCTTTTGGGAAACTGCTGCCGGAGCGGATGATTTTGGTAAAGCGGGTAGCTTGTGCCACGGCTGGTCTGCTATCCCGATCTATTTTTACTATCGATATCTGCTGGGGATTATTCCGGGGCAGGAAAAACGGGAACCGGTGTTCTGTGGCATTTACGATGCCAAAGAGGAACGCGAAGATTATTTAAAAGCATCATATTAGTTAGGCAGATTTTGTTTTGGCTTTATCAGTTCAGAAAGCTTGATACAAACAAGTTGGAACATCGCCATCATTTGATTGATAATTTTTTGGACTTTAGTCAAGAGAGTAGATACAAAAAAGTAAAACCCTTATGAAAAAGCGATTTCATTTATGCAGGGATAGATAAAATACGAACAATACTATCCTTGTATATATGCTTGTTCCATTGCGTTAGGAGTTAGATTGCCAATGGTACCATGAGGTCTTTTTGAATTGTAAAAGCCCTCTATGTACTCAAAAATGGATATCTTCAGATTTTGAAAAGAACTGTAAGACCGTCGATTTGTTTTCTCTTTTTTGAGAAATTTGAAAAAACTTTCGGTAACAGCATTATCAAAAGGGTATCCCTTCTTGGAAAATGACTGTACGACATTCAAATCATCCAATAGCTTTCTAAAAGCAAAAGCAGTGTATTGAGAAACCACGATCAGAATGAAACATAAGGCCATAGGGTGCATTACGCTTGGAACACGCTTTTTTGAATACAGAAATGACTAAATCTGCATCGGGTTTGCCGGATATATCCCACGAAATGACTTTTCTGGAATAGAGGTCTATGATAACACAAAGATAGTACCATTTCCCGGCCGCCTTGAGGTAAGTATGTCACTGACCCATACCAGATTAGGTGCTTTTTGGATGAATGCTGTTCTAATTGATTACTACATTCTTTTTCAGGATTGTTTTTTTGGGTATACTGGTGCACTGGTAGACATTTTTGGCAACACCATAGACTTCATGAGACGGTACACTCTCCCGACACTGACATGAATGCCATAATCACGTTCAAGAACATAGGCTATTTTATATGCGCCGAGTCTTTTCTTGGTTTCAGCATAAATATGTAAAATAAGAGTTCTCAGCTTTTGATTTTCAGATACTCTGGGAGCCGGAGGTTGATGAAAATGCTTGTAATATGTACTCCTGTTAACACGAAGAACTCTGCAAAGAGTCTTGATTTTATGCTGAAACCGTAGCTTGTGGACAGCGTTTAGTCTTTGTCCGAGTGTAGCGTGAATACGGCAATCGTTTTTTTAATATGAGATTTTCCTCTTCAAGCTGAGCCATACGCTTTTGAAGTTCCGTGATTTGTTTGGCTGTTAATGCCTCTCCGTCCTCTGTTCTGACAGAAGAGTATTGCTTGATCCATTTTCCGATGGCACTCATTGAGATGCCATATTCTTTGGAAAGCTGTGATTGTGTGCAAAGCAGTTATCCAATCAGAAGTAAAATACAATGAACAAATTTTGTCAACGGTAAATAATTACTGGAATAAACTGTTGAAAGCATCTGATTTTGAAGCAACTTGGACACAATATGTTAATGCATTAAAGAGAAATGGTATTGAGGAAATTGTAAAAGAGCGTACGGCTTATTATAATAAGTATATCAAAAATAAATAATTGCTCATATTTAAGACCTCAACAAGTCCGCCACTCAATGGCATCTTGTTGAGGTCTTTTTTGTTCGGCAAAAAAGAGTTGACACTGTATTTTCACAGGAACGTCGTTTTGTTGTTTATTTTGAACATTATTCAGTGACAAGGTTGCATTTTACTATTTCTTGCGGTATAATAATTTGAGCGATATTCAACAAACATGAGAGGTGCTTGATTGTGGCGAGAAAACCGGTTACGGACGGTGGCAAGAGAGAGAAAATCGTTGTGGCGGCAATGAAATTTTTTCTTGAAAAAGGGTACGATGGGACATCAATCCGAGCCATTATGAAAAAAGCCGGCGGTGAAGTTGGACTGTTCTATTATTATTTCAATAACAAAGATGATGTGTTTGATAAGGCACTGGATCTGTTCTTTGCGAGTTATCAGAATAGTTTTGCTGAGATTACTGATAGTGCCTATCGGGATCCGTTCCGTGCACTGACTCGCTTTTTTGAGTATATGAAGGCGGAAACCGTTCGTTTTCGTGATAAATATGCCGCCAACATTCATCGGACGGTACGCTGGGCTATTCGTGAACGTACGCTTACCATTGTGACACCGTATATCCGGCAGATTATCGGAGTACTTGCGGAACTTGGCGCTACGCCACCGCTGAATCTGGATGTAGCAGCTGTGATGCTGGCGCATGGTGTAGGCAGTATGATTCTGCATGAGGACAGCGAGTGGGTAGAACAGATTACGGCGGAGGTACAAAAAGCAGTTCATCTGATTATGGGATTAGAACCGGAATATGCGGAGTTAATGTTTCCCGTGTCTCCGATGCAGAAGGACATTTCCTCCCTCGTAAAGCTTGCGGAGGGAATGAAGCAGTATTTTCCCGGTTTTGAGCAGAGTGAATTTGAAACGCAGTTAAAGGCAAAAGCGGAGAACCATGAGGTGCTGGCAATTCGGCATCGGGAAAATGCTGTCGGGTGCATCGCATTTTCCCATGAAAAAAACGAAATCGATTTTCTTGCCGTTGATCCGGAATACCGGCGCAGTGGTATTGCATCCCGCTTGTTAATCACGGCAATGTCGGAGTTTTCTGCCGGCACAGAAGTGTCCGTTGTGACTTACCGGGAGGGCGATTCATTAGGCACAGAAGCCCGCCGGTTCTATCAAAAATCCGGTTTTCATGACGGCGAATTGTTAACGGCATTTGGGTATCCTTGTCAGCGGCTTATCGGAAAAGTTCCGAGCAGCGTGCTCAAAGTAAATTAACTTGACCGCCGTTCAGATACAACTTACCGCCTGTTTCCGACAGGTCGCTTTTAACAGTATTTACTTATAACCATTTTACGTTATGCTATATATGCGGAGGTGTGAGGGATGAAGATTACCATAGAAGAAATCGGTAAGGAGCAGGAAGAAGAAATGATTCTTCGCTGTCACGAACTGAACACTGATATGCTGCATCTGCTCCAGTCCCTCAAGGCAACCAAGAACGGATTGGTAGGGATTAAGGGTGAAGAAATTCACAGACTTTCTATGGATGATATCTTCTACTTTGAAGTGGTAGACAACCGCGCGTTCTTTTATTGCAGGGAAAATGTCTATGAGAGCAAGCTGAAGCTGTATGAATTTGAAAAACTCTGTAAAGACAGCAGTTTCTTTCGCGCCTCGAAATCCATGATTTTAAACACAGACAAGATTGATTTTGTTGCTCCCTCTTTTTCCGGGCGGTTTGAAGCGACGCTGCAAAACGGAGAAAAGGTTACGGTTTCCCGACAGTATGTCAGTATATTGAAAAAGAAAATGGGTTTACAATAGGAGGGTTGGAAAATGAATCGCAAAGGATTGCTTCGTACGCTAATGATGCACTTTTTTATCTGCTATACCTGTACGATGATGGCAACGATCTTATTTTGCGGTCTCAATATGCCAAGAGTAACGGAACTGCCGGTCAGCTATCTATGGAAGGCGGCGTTGTTTTCCATATGCGCGGATCTTCCTGTGATGGTGTACTATTCCAGGGGAGAACTGAGCCGGAGACAATGGTGGATTCGAACAGCAATTCATACTGTGTTGGTTGAGTGTGTTCTTCTGGCAGCCGGTTATTTCTTTGGGATGTACAAAGGCGTCCTGGGATTCGTTTTGTTTTTCTTTGTCATACTTACCGTGGATTTAATCGTCCGGGCTGTCACCTTTCTGAATGATAAAAATACGGCGGATGAAATCAATGCCCGCTTAAAACAGGAACGCAGCGGGAAATAAGAGAAAAGCTTATGGAAACGATAAACCGGTCACAACTTAGAGATTTTAATTATTGAGAGGAGAAGAAACATGATTAGGGCAATTATTTATACCTCAAATACCGGCAGTACTGCTACATATGCCAAACTGCTGGGAGAGCAAATTAATCTTCCTGCATATCCGCTGTCAGAGGCAAGGGATCGTGTATCTGCCGGAAGTGGAGTTATTTACATGGGCTGGCTGATGGCAAGCGGTATCAAAGGATACAAAGCTGCGGTAAAACGGTATTCTGTCTGTGCTGTCTGCGGTGTCGGTATGGGACGCACCGGAACACAGCTTGAGGAGGTTCGAAAGAGCAACCGTATTTCCTCAGACACACCGTTATTTACGCTGCAAGGAGGCTTTGACCGACAAAAGCTTCGGGGTGTTTACCGTTTTATGATGAACATTATGGCGAAAACTGCCGGAAAAGCGCTTGCAGAAAAACAAAATCGGACATCTGAGGAGGATGAGATGCTTTCTATGATGCTGCATGGCGGGAATCGGGTAAGTATCGAAAATTTAAACGGTATTCTGGAATGGTACAAGAAAAGGGCATAACGAAATGAAAGGTGAATGTGGATATGGAACACATCATTGAAATCAAGCATTTGAGCAAGTCATTTGGCGATATAAAAGCAGTGCAGGACCTGAGTTTCTGTGTCAAGCGCGGCGAGTTGTTTGCATTCCTCGGAGTAAACGGAGCCGGTAAAAGTACAGCCATCTCTATTATGTGCGGGCAACTGGCTAAGGACGCCGGAGTTGTGACCATTGATGGAAAAAGCATCGATGGAAATATGAGCGAAATCAAACGGGAGTTGGGCGTAGTATTCCAGAGTTCTGTACTGGACAAGGCGCTTTCTGTTCACGACAATCTGCAAAGCAGGGCAGCCCTTTACGGTATTACAGGGAAAGCGTTTAAAATAAGGCTGGATGAACTTGCAAAGCTGCTGGATTTTGAAGATTTACTGAGACGCACGGTTGGCAAGCTTTCCGGCGGACAACGGCGGCGTATCGATATCGCGCGTGCACTCTTACATAGACCGAAAATCCTGATCCTTGATGAGCCGACCACAGGTCTCGATCCGCAGACCAGAAAACTTTTGTGGGATGTGGTGACCGAGCAGCGAAGCAAAGAGAATATGACGGTGTTTTTGACCACTCACTATATGGAAGAGGCGGCGGATGCTGACTATGTGGTGATTCTCGACAGCGGAAAAATCGCAGCGGAAGGGACACCGCTGATGTTGAAAAATACCTATACCGGTGATTTTGTCACCCTATACGGCACAACGGAAGAGCAGGTCAAAGAATTTGGGCTTCCGTATGAGAAAATCCGTGATGCTTACCGCATTGCGGTGCCGAATACGGCAAAGGCTACCCAACTGATACTTATGCACCCGGAGATATTCAAAGATTATGAAATTACAAAGGGCAAAATGGACGACGTATTTCTTGCCGTTACGGGTAAAAAATTGACGGGAGGTGTCGCGCAATGATAGAACTTGGCGTATTAATAAAAAGAAACTGTAAATTGTTTTTTAAGGACAAGGGAATGTTTATCACCTCCTTGATTACCCCGATTATTTTGCTTGTACTGTATGCAACTTTTCTTGCAAAGGTGTACCGGGACAGTTTCGCTTCAGCTATGCCCGAGGGATTTTCTGTGCCGGAGGCACTGATTAACGGTACTGTCGGCGGACAACTGATATCCTCCTTGCTTGCAGTGAGCTGCGTGACGGTGGCTTTCTGTACGAATCTGCTGATGGTACAGGACAAGGCGACCGGAGCACGAAACGATCTCACCATGGCACCGGTAAAGCATTCCACCCTTGCGCTTAGCTACTTTGCGGCAAGTGCAGTGGCAACGTTGATCATCAATTTTACTGCGCTTACGGTATGTCTGATTTATCTGGGTGCAACCGGCTGGTATTTGACGGCGGCAGATGTGCTTTTGTTGATACTTGATGTCACCTTGTTGGTGCTGTTCGGTACGGCGTTGTCATCAGTGATCAACTTTCCGCTGTCCACAAACGGTCAGGGCTCGGCGGTCGGCACCATTATCAGCGCGGGTTACGGATTTATCTGCGGCGCGTATATGCCTATTTCCGCTTTCTCCGATGGACTTCAGCGGGTGATTTCATTTCTGCCCGGTACCTATGGCACCTCGTTGCTGCGCAATCATGCGCTTGCCGGCGTTTATCGGGAGATGTCTGCTGAGGGGTTTCCCACTGAGGTGGTTGAGGGAATCAAGGATTCTATTGACTGCAACCTGTATTTTTTCGGCAACAAGGTGGAAATCGGAACTATGTATCTCATTCTCGTCGGCGCGACAATTCTGCTGATAGGCGTTTATATTCTTATGAACAGACTGAAGCAAGCGAAAAAATAGAAGGAGAGAAATAAGAGGCAAAATGTAAAATGAACTGGAAAAAGATAACGCTTTTAGCTTTGAGTATGTTCTTATTGCAGGGGATAAGAATGGTGTTCAAGACGTTGATATTTCTATGCGTAAACAGAACATTGCTGGCGGACGCAATTGTCAGCAGTGCTTTTATGCTGATTATCAGTATCGTTCTTTTGCTCATTGCAAAACACAGAAAAAAGCAGATTTCCATACTACCGGAAAAGCATCGAAACGCGTATATATTCTTTTCTGTTTCGGTATTTTTGCTGTTTTTCATAAAGGCAGTAATGGCGGGTAATGAGTCTTTTTATGCTGTATGCACCCTACTTTATAATGCGATTTTTACTGTAATCATGGAGGAACTGCTTTTTCGGGGATATTTTTGGGCAGAACTTGCCGATGGGGCGAAAAGCGACAGACAGGTCTATTTTGTCACTTCCATTCTGTTTGGATTCTGGCATCTTGGATATATAGATACGATTTTATGGCGAACCGCAATGTTTCATGCTGATGCTGACATTGGGATCATTATGATCTGGAAAGTGATAACCGGGCTGGTATTTGGCGCAATTTTAGGATTTTTCAGATATAGGAACAAGAATGTATCAGCGCCTATTCTGCTGCATTCCTTTTTGAACTTGATTGGCGGCTGAAAAGTTCATAACGAACAGAATGTTTATAGTTAATCCCTTTTCACATTGATTGACTATATAGGAGAAAAATGAAATGATACTTGAAACAGGTAGATTGATTCTGCGCCGGTGGGAAGAAGCGGATGCGGAAGAATTATATCAATACGCAAAAGATCCGGCGGTAGGTCCCATTGCAGGCTGGCCGCCGCACACAAGCGTGGAAAACAGTCGTGAGATTATTCGGGACGTGCTAACTGCTCCCGAGACCTACGCGGTGGTGTTGAAAGAAACGGGAAAACCGGTGGGAAGCATCGGAATCATGTTCGGTAAAAATGGAAACGCTCCTATGGGGGAGCAGGAGGCTGAAATTGGCTATTGGATCGGTGTGCCTTATTGGGGACAGGGATTGATTCCCGAGGCTGTGCGTGAATTGCTGCGCCGCTGTTTCGAAGATTTAAACTGCACTGCGGTTTGGTGTGGATATTATGACGGAAATCTAAAATCCAAACGGGTACAGGAAAAGTGCGGATTCCGCTATCATCATACCGAAAAAGATAAACTGTGTGAACTTATGGGGGACATTCGCACCGAGCATTTTACCTATCTGACAAAAGAAAATTGGGAAAAACGAAGGTAAAAAACGAGAGAGTACCTGCGACCGTTTATAACAGAAACAAAACCGTAATTGGCTGAAATTCGGATAATTTGGATATGGAATAACGAGTTCTGCCATGCCCGCCTGCTGATTTTGCGGGATAAACGCTCGGTCACAAGACTCTGTGGCAACAATATAACAAGGAGATAAAAACATATGCTGAAAATAGAGCACTTAACAAAAAAATACTCAGACAAGAATGCGGTGGATGACCTGACTCTTCATATAGCGCCCGGTGAAATATACGGCTTTATCGGTCACAATGGAGCGGGAAAAACCACCACTATTAAAGCCTGCTGCGGAATTCTGCAGTTTGATGAGGGACAGATTTACGTAGACGGCATTTCGGTAAAAGAAAATCCGCTTGCCTGTAAGAAAATGATTGCCTATTTGCCGGATAATCCCGACTTGTATGAATTTATGACCGGCATTCAGTTTCTGAATTTTATTGCGGATGTTTTTGAACTTCCGGCAGAGGTGCGGCAGGAAAGGATTCATGCCTATGCGGAAATGTTCGGTTTGACCGGAGATTTGGCGCAGCCTATTGCGGCTTATTCCCATGGGATGAAGCAGAAGCTTGCCATTATTTCCGCGCTGATTCATGATCCGAAGCTGATTTTAATGGATGAGCCGTTTGTAGGTCTTGATCCGCAGTCCGCCCATGTTCTGAAGGAACAGATGCGCAACATTTGCGATCGGGGCGGTGCGATATTCTTTTCTACCCACGTCCTGGAAGTAGCAGAAAAGCTCTGTGACAAGGTGGCAATCATCAAGAAAGGCAAGCTAATCCGCTCCGGCTCCATGGAAGAGGTCAAGGGAGACGAGTCGCTGGAATCGGTCTTTCTGGAATTGGAGGAAACCCATGCTTAAAACTTTGATAAAAAAACAGCTTCAGATGATGCTTACTGCCTTTTACCGTGCAGGAAAGAATAAAAAGCAAAAATCAAAAGCAGGATATCTTGTCTATGCGGTACTGATGCTCTATGTTGCCGGTGTGATATTTTTCCTGTTTTACTCCATGATGGATACTTTGTGTGCGCCGCTGGTAAATAGCGGTCTCGGATGGCTGTACTTTTCGCTGGCAGGTGTTTTGTCTGTTGTTCTGGCGGTAATTGGCAGCGTATTTATGACGCAATCTATGCTATATGAGGCGAAGGACAATGAGTTTTTGCTGTCTCTGCCCATTCCGCCGTCAAAGATTCTGTTTTCCAGAATGTTCAGCCTGTATATACAGAATTTTCTGTTCGGCGGTCTGGTGTTTCTGGCAGCAGTAATTGTCTATGGTAAAACAGCATCTCCCAATGCGGCTTCGGTTGTGTTCTGCGTCCTGCTGTTTTTCCTGCTGCCGCTGTTCAGCTTGGCACTGACCTGTATTCTGGCATGGCTGACGGCGCTTTTGACCTCACGGATGAGGAATAAAACCGTGTTTACTATGGTGCTTTCTCTGGTGTTTCTGGGCGTGTATTTCGCAGTCTATTTTCGTATTAACAGCTATTTGCAGATGATTCTGACCAACAGTGAAGCAATCGGTAAGAATATCAAAACAATTCTTTATCCTCTTTATCAGATGGGACTTGCTGCAGAAGGTGAGGCGAAAGCCTTTGTCATTTTTGCCGCTATGGTTCTGGCGCTGTCCGGAATGGTATACACAGTGCTATCCCGCAGCTTTATTCGAATTGCCACGGCAAAACATTCCGCCGCAAAAGCAAAGTATCGTGAAAAAGCCTTGCGAGTAGGTTCGGTGGACAAAAGCCTTTTTCGCAAAGAATTGCGCCGTTTCACCGGGAGCGCCGTATATATGCTCAACTGCGGTCTCGGCTCACTTATTTTGGTGGTTGGCGCTGTGGCGGCAATTCTCAAGCAGGATGCGCTGCTGTCTTTCGGTGAGTTGATTCCGGGAGGAAAAGAATTGCTTCCCTTGCTGGGCTGTGCGGCAGTCTGTTTGGCGGCTGCTCCCAATACAGTGACGGCGCCGTCCGTTTCTCTGGAAGGCAAAAATCTTTGGATTTTGCAGTCCCTCCCTGTGGACGGCAAAAAGATATTGTTTGCTAAACTGAAACTACATATGGTCATAACGGCTCCGATTGCTTTCCTTTGCGGTGTTGTTTTAAATATTTTACTGAAACCGTCTCCGGTCACCACTGTTCTTACACTGATTCTGCCTTGTGTATTTATTTTTCTTTGCGGAGAGCTGGGCTTGTTGTTGAACTTGAAAATGCCGAAGCTGGACTGGACCAACGAGGCGGTAACAGTGAAACAGAGTATGAGCGTTATGATCTCCTTGTTTGCAAACTGGGGGATTATTATGCTTCTTGCGGGGGTGTATTATCTGCTTCCGGTCGGCAGTTTGATTTCAAACGATCTGTTTCTGCTGATTTGTATTGCTGTTTTAGCCGTCTGCTCGGCTGTCCTGTGGAAGATGCTGACCGGCTGGGGCGCAAAGCGGATGCTGCTTTTGCAATAAGACAAAAGGAAGAGATCGTGAAGGTACAGCGGTTTGTTGAGCCGAGCGAGAAAGATAAACCACAATATGGTCAATTCTGAATATAAGGAGGGTATTTTTGTGAATAAAAACAGCAGATTTGAAGTGGCATATCAAGAAGGGGACGCACTGATTAAAGGATTAAAGATGGTGCTTGTTGATAAGGAAACAGGGGTAAATTATCTTTTTGTACAGTCGGGATATGCAGGCGGGTTAACCCCTTTGCTGGATGCTGACGGTAAGCCCATTATTACTCAATAATTTTGGATTGAAGAAGAAAAATCAGTAATCAAAGGAGATTTATTTTTTGAAGATTATATACTTATTACTGGAGTCGGTTTGCTGACCGGGAGGTTTGCGAACAAAGCTCCGCATTTCTCCCGATTGGAAGGTTAAAACCATTCTTCAGGAGGAAATTGAAATGAACCGTGAAAACAAGCGAAAACAATATGAAAAAGGTTACTACAAGACGCATGCTTGCAACGATAGCTTTACCTGCAAGGTCTGTGGGCGTCCGGTGGTTTCTGCAGGTGCCGGAAGCGAACACCGAAACCACTGCCCCAACTGTCTGGGCAGTTTACATGTGGATATAAAACCCGGAGACCGTGCTTCCGACTGCGGAGGCATTATGGAACCGATTGCCGTGTGGGTGCGAAGAGACGGCGAGTGGGCAATTGTTCATCGATGCAAGCGATGCGGGACGCTCAGCTCCAACCGGGTGGCGGCGGACGATAATCCCATGAAGCTTATGAGCATAGCGATGAAACCTCTCAGCATGCCACCTTTTCCATTAGAACGCATTGAGGAAATAACTGCGCTGATGGGCGGCGATGGGAGATTAGAAGAGCATGAGAAATAATTGATAAAAACTTCGCTTTTGTGCTTTTCGGCAAACATTACGCCGAAATTTTGGTCTTGATTTTATTTGACCGATACCGTACAAAAGCTTAGAAAGGAATGGTCATAATGATAAAGGAACTGATTGCCCATTGTGGACTGGACTGTGAGAAATGCGATGCACGCATTGCAACGGTCAATCATGACAATGCCCTGCGTGAAAAAACGGCGCAGCTCTGGAGCAAAATGAATCATGTGCCGATTACAGCAGAGATGATAAACTGTATGGGCTGCCGTACTGACGGAGTGAAAACACCTTATTGCGACAGCATATGTGAGATTCGGAGATGTGCGCTGAAAAAAGGCTTTGATACCTGCGGCGAATGCTCGGAACTAAAAAACTGCAAAGTGATTGAGCCGGTGCTGAAAAACAGTCCGGAAGCATCGGAAAATTTAAAGAGCATGAAATAAAACAGGGGCTGGGAAAACGGGGTGGTATGAGGTGAAACGCTGCATAGCAGATGCCGGAATGATCTGAAAGAATTAAATATTAAGGAGAAAGCAATGATGATTCCGGAAAAGAAAATCTATCCACGGTCAAACGATACACAGACCGTTTATTTAAAAAATGTGGTTACCGATCCTAATATTGAGGTCGGTGACTATACTATATACAACGACTTTGCACATGACCCGCAGGAGTTTCAGCAGAACAATGTGCTCTATCATTACCCCCATCAATCACGACAAACTAATTATCGGGAAATTTTGCTCCATTGCTTGCGGGGCAAAGTTCCTGTTTACCAGCGCCAATCATACAATGCAGTCGCTTTCCACCTACCCCTTTCCGATTTTTTTTGAGGAATGGGGATTGGATGTAAAAAACATTGCAGACGCATGGGACAACAAGGGAGATATTGTCATCGGGAATGATGTTTGGATCGGTTATGAAGCGGTAATTCTATCCGGCGTAACGATTGGTGACGGCGCTGTTATCGGAACCCGGGCTGTGGTGACAAAGGATGTTCCGCCCTACGCCATCGTGGGTGGCGTACCGGCAAAACTTATCCGAAAACGGTTTGATGAAGACGTCATTTCCCGGCTTGTGGAGCTCAGATGGTGGGATTGGGATAAGGAAAGGATCAACTGCAATCTTCCGGCAATACAGTCCGGGAATATCAACGACCTGGTGTAATTAAAAGGCAGTTAAGACCGTACTGCAAGAAAACGTTATCAGTTCGACAGCAGAAATAAAACAGCAAGAAAAGTCGAGAAATTCTTTTTGGGATTCTGTAAAATGAATGATGCCGGGAGGTGAAAAATGTGAAGGAACAAATAATGGCAGTTCAACGAATGCAGGATTATATCGATAAAAATTTAGATTCTGAGATTACGCTGTCCGATCTTGCAGGAGTTTCACTGTATTCTCCGTGGTACTCCTATCGGTTGTTTCGTGCTCACCTTGGACAAACGCCTGCAGAGTATATCCGCAGGCTGCGGCTCAGCCGTTCTGCAATACGGTTAAAGAACGGAAATTCCCGGGTAATTGATATTGCCTACGAGCTTGGGTTCGGCAGCGTGGATGGATACCAAAGAGCTTTTTATAAGGAGTTTGGCTGCAATCCGGGTGAGTATGCCAAAAATCCTGTTCCTATCACACTTTTCATTCCTTATGGTGTAAAGTTCAGAGAATTGAGAAAGGATGTTCTTGATATGGAAAATTTACAAAGTGTATTTATTCAGGTGATTCAAAAACCGGAGCGCAAGGTTATTCTGAAGCGAGGTGTTCGAGCGGATGAATATTTCGCTTATTGCGCGGAGGTGGGCTGTGACGTTTGGGGGCTTTTGATGAGTATGGATTCCCTTTGTGGCGAGCCGGTCTGTCTCTGGCTGCCGGAGATGTATCGAAAGCCGAATACCTCTGTTTATGTGCAGGGCGTCGAAGCGGCGGCGGATTTTGACGGTGAAATTCCTGATGGCTTTGACGTGATTACCCTCCCTGCATCCGAATATCTGATGTTTCAGGGGGAACCGTTCTGTGAGGAGAATTACAGCGAGGCAATTCTGGCATTGCAGCACGCAATGGATCATTATGATCCGTCTTTGATCGGTTATGAGTGGGATGATACAAGTCCTCGCATTCAAATGGAACCTCGTGGTGAGCGTGGCTATATTGAATTGCGCGCTGTGAAACGAAAAATAAAAAAATGAGCGGACACATTTTCTGGATCCCACTTGAAAAAGAAACGAATCATCGTTTGGACACACTCATAGTTGTTATTAATAATGGATTTAACAGTTTTATATTTACAAATAACCGGCGTGGTAATTTTTTACCACGCCGGTTATTTGTAAATATAGCTGGGTATACAGGCCAAATTTTGGTTTTTAGCTATGCTAACAATATAGAAAATTATTTATTGATAATCGGTATTGAAAGGTGATTTTCGGTGATCGTTTGATAAAAACTCTGTTGTTACCAATCAGCGAAGACCGAATTTTACAAAGCAGTAGTCATCAGTCCAGAAATTATCATGGATTCCTTCAATATCTTCACACCAACCGGGAACATCGCCGAAAGTAGATACCCCCACATAATAGCTTTCTCCGTATTTGTAATGATGCGGCCCCAGAAGATTTCGAAGACCGGAGCAGAGAGTAAAAATAAACTCATTTTCTCCGTCTTTGATATCGTCTGTAATGTCGATTTTACATGGTTCCCATGCAAGACTGATGTTCTCGCCGGCATTCACGCTCAGCTCGGCAAAGGGAGCGATAGGCTTTTCAATATCAAGGATATACCGTGTGTCAGATTTTTTATCAACTGTAACTAAGGCTTTGAGCTTTATTGTTCCGGCAAAGAAAGGGAATCCTTGTGATGTAATGTCGCTGTTATCTAACGTTTTGACCGGAGCTTTCAATACAAACGGCGGTTTTGTAAAGAGAGCACGACGCGTTCCTTCTTTGTACTCTGCATGACTGCTGACCGAGAAATCTCCTAATAAATATATGTTTTCCAGCTCGGTATCATAAGTAACAGATTCAAATTCAAAGTCCACTGCGTAAAAGTTGCTTGAAAGATCTTTTGGTCTGTAAAGATAATCATAAAGCTCTTTCCTTTGAAAGAAACGACCGGTAAGAATGATCTCATTTTTGCCGTGTTTTATATATTCTGCAATGTTTATCTTTTTAAAATCGGGATCCAAATAATATTCATCCGTGTGGCAGGGAACTGTGACGGAATTGATCTCAAGAGAAAAATCCGGAATGTTTTCCGAAACAAGAAAAAGTTTTTCGGGCAACTGCTCCATCTCTGTTTCAAAAGTAAAACGAAGAGAAATCTGCTCATCGGTTTGGGCGTCCAGCAGTTTTTTCTGCAGGAAGATTACCGGCATGGGTGATTGCCACTCGCCACCTTCCTGTTTATATTCACAATAATCCAGAGTAAGTGCGTTAAGGTCTGCAGACAGGATATCCAATGTTTCGGGCAGTTGAATGATTTGACGGTCGCAACTTATGGGGTATTGTTGTACTCTCTCCGAATCATTGATCAAAACGATCGACTGACCGCCTTTTAGCTCGAAAGAGGCAGACACTCCATTGGCTGTGTGTTGAAAATCAACGTGTTTTTGTTGGAAAGAGGGCAATGAGATTTCTGACACGGCATCTATGTTGCGAAAAAAACAGTTTATGCGATGAGATTGATACAAATCCGAGTTGAAAATAAAATAAACAATCGAATTTCCGTCTGTACGCATATAGGTAAGGATCGATGCACATTCTTTTTCGCTTTCCGTTACACTGACGGAATGCTCGACATCGGTATAGGCTTTGAGCGAGTCTTCACTGACACGAATCAAGGGCAGTTCCTTTATTGCGTTGCTTAGATTTCCGTCGATATATTCCGGAAGTTTTCCGATGTAATATATTTTTCCGCCTTGTTTTGAAAATTCCTCTAAGAGTTTTACGGTGGATGATAGGATGTTGTACATGTCCGGAAGGATAACATATTTGTAGCTCATTTGACCAATCTGCAATTTCCCGTTTACTACGCTTCCGATTTCTTTTATGACTGTTTCATCACCGTAGTGGTATGGAACGTGTTGTTGTTCAAAAAATTTTGATGTGTTTAGAAAACTTTCATCTAACTGGTGAACGGCTTCACATTTTGAAGATCCGTTATACAATATGTGGGCAGAATGAAGCGGATGAATCAGCAGTGCATCACAGCTTTCTTTTCCTGAAGCTAAAACAGAAGCAAGTGAGGATATGTAATCGGTAAAAGTTTTATAGTTTTGCCACCATGGTTCTTGGATAAAAAGGGAAGCAGGATAGTCGCGCTTCCTGATTCCGCAAATAGAATAACTTTGAAGATGCGGGCAAAGAAGATTGATTCCGTTAGCAAATTGCCACTGAGCCATCCATTTGAGTTCGGCAAAAGAAACATCCCATCCGGACAGTGCAAAAGTTTCAGACAGGACTTGTTTACGACCGGTTTGTGCGGCAACAGAGGAAACTTGTTTCGGCGCAAGCGGACTGCCTATACGGCGTCCAAGCCAGTCCATACCGGGAATGTTCATATGCATATAAAACGGCATCGATCCTCCGTTGGATCCCATTTGTTCAATTAATGTATCTTCTGCCATAATATGACCGGTAAATTTACAGTTGTTTTTTTGACACCACTCGTAGATTTTTTTACCGAAAACATTACAATAAAGATGACTGACAAGATTCCAATAGTCGTTTCTGATTTTTTCTTTGCCCGGATAGGAATCAAATTTAAGCGCCGGAATAAAGTCCAGCAGATCATAACCATATTTTTCGATAAATAATCGCTCAAAGTGGTGACTCCAAGGCAGTTGATATTGTTTTAATTGCGGCTCGTCTGTAAAAAAGCCCGGCATCTCTGTTCCAAAGCGACTACCCAATTCTTTTTTATAGGTTTCATGAGTGAGCTTGATAAAAAGGTCAACTGCTTGTTCATTCATGGGATCGGCAGCGCGCATCTCATTTTTTACAATCAATGCAAGTCCTGCTTCAGAAAAGGCTTCAGACATACGGAGAAAAGAACCGTTTTTGCAAGGTTTATAGTAGGCTATAACTTTTTTATTCTTGAGCAGTTCTTTATTGTCTGTTTCAATGAATTCAATCCAGGTGGAGCGATAATCTTCCGATGCTCTGCAAACTGCACCGTCTGAAATACCGGATGGATATCCGTTTTCATCGTATCCCCAAGGTGCAATATCATATTTTTTAGCTTCCTCTATGCAGCTTTTTACGCATTGAAACCATTCTTTCTGCATATAAGGGGTTTTCAGTCCAACTCTTGCGTGCATAAAAAATCCGCCCAAACCCTGTTTTTTCATTTCCTTTACTTGATTGCGCAGTCTGTCTTCGGACAATTTATTGTTCCATGACCAGAACGGAAGCGGGCGGTATGAGTCTTGGTGTTTTTTTGCATTTTCCAGTAATGATTTCATAAAAGATCAGTTTCCTTTCTATTGCACAAAGAGCGAGGTGACATTTAAAAGTGGTAAAAAATAAACAGAACTGTTGATTTTTTTAGTTCTATTTCGAAACATTTCTTCAAAATTTGTTTCAGATTTTCACATCACAACAAGATAAAAATATCATGAATTTGGTTTCAGTATACAATAAACAGAAGCAGGTTGCAAGTATTAAAAAAGAATTTATAAAAAATAAATATAAAATTAAAGCAAAATAAAGCAACTTATTAGGAGAAATGCACATTTTATATTAAATACGGCCATATAAAAAGGAATAAGAGTAGTAAAGCTTATGCGTTGATAAAAATTTCTTTACTTTCGAAACTTTATATGATATAATAATAAATAATTCCATAACTAATACAGGCTGTCAAGAAAGAAATGAAAAGGTCTGTACAACTGTTTTCATATAGCTTTTCAATGCAGAAACTGCATTTGGTTTTACAGCTACGAGAGAATTTTACAATGAAGAGGGAATGTGAGATAGTATGGCAACTTTGAAGGATATTGCACAGATTGCACAGGTCAATGTTTCAACGGTATCCAAAGCCTTGCGAAACAGTTCTGATTTGAGCAGCCAGACGATTTCCATGATACAGGGGATTGCAGATGAGCTGAATTATCCTTATAGCAGCGATTCTGATAAAAATAAAAACTCCAAAATAATCGGCGTGATTATCCCGGAAGTAATCAGTCCGTACTATACCAGTGCGTTAGAATCTATGCGAAAACGACTTCTTGGCAACGGATACAGGCTGCTTATTATGATTTCCGGCTTTGCAGAAGAGGAGGAAACAACCTGCGTGCAGCAGCTTATTGCAAACAATGTATGTGCTGTTGTGTGTTTTTCGGAGCAGAGCGAATTTTCACAGGGATTGCGTGATATCATTGCTAATAACAATATTGTGTTCTTAATGGTTTCAGTTGCTGAAAATTATGATGTTTGCGACAGTATATGTGTTGATGACTGGCAGAGCGCAACTTTGGCGGTCCAACATTTAGTGGATCTCGGACATCGTCGGATTGCTTTTCTGGGCGATTTTCTATCAGATACTAGACGGCGTGCTTATGAGAACGTTCTCAAGCAGGCAAATATTTCGGTAAATAGCTGTTATATCTTCGAAAGTACGTTGAGATTTGAGGAATGCGGGTATACCGGAATGAAAAAACTTTTAGAAAATTCATTACCTCCTACGGCTGTTTTTGCTGCATATGATAATATTGCTATTGGCGCAATGCGGGCGATACACGAGGCAGGGATGAAGATTCCTCGGGATATTTCGATCGTGAGTATTGATGATATCAGCGTTGTAAAGTATCTGAATCCGCGGCTGACCACCGTTACAGAGCCTACACAGGATTTAGGAGAGCTTGCTTCTGATTTGCTGATAATGAAAATAAAAGGCAAACGTAAAATAGTACAAAATGTTAAGCTAAAACCCACTTTGAATGTTAGGGAAACAACAGCTCCACCAAAGAATAACATATGAGTATGATAATTATATAAAAGTTTCGACAATTTATTAAAATATTATTTGCCTCCGGTGCAAACAAAATTTATTTTGCTTGCACCGGAGGCGTTTTTTATACACAAGTTTGTAAAATACACAAAATATATTTTGATATTTTATACAATCGGTAGAATATAATCAATTCGAAAATATTAGATAGACTTTCGAAATAATTTGTGATATAATCATGATATTACAAGAAAATATTGCATGAAAATGTACTTATTATGCAAAGGAGGCTATGGTGCCTTTGGGTGCCGGTGATATGGAAACAAATGAAAAATTTTGCTGTCAGGCAATTGAGATTGATATTACCCCTCAGAAGCCGGTGGCGTTGGTGGGGCAGTACTACCATCGTCTTGCAACAGAGGTTTATTCTCCGTTGTGCGCGAATATTTTGGTTTTGCGCAAAGGAAAGGAAACTGTTATTTTTGTGGCTTGCGAATGGTTAGGTGTGCCTGAAGAGTTTATCGAATATGCCAAAAGTTTGTTGTTAGAAAAAGTCCCTGGTTTTCCTACGGACTCGGTTATTTTCAGTGCTACGCATACCCATACCGCTCCATATGTCTATGATAATCATGGCTCTAAAACATGGGGAAAGGATTTTGATTGGGTTCGTACCAATGAGGAAGAAATGTCTCCTGAAGAGTACAGGAAATTCTCAGCAGAGAGAATTACAGACGGAATACTTAAAGCATATTGTACATGTGTGCCGGCTGTGGTTTCAACCGATATCAGAGAATTAAGCATATCATTTAACCGGAGAACGGTTTATGCCGACGGCAGTGCAGTTATGTATGGAAACACCAACAGAGATGATTTTGTCCGCATGGAGGGAAGTTCAGATAACGGTGTGCATCTCTTCGCGCTGGAAGATCTTCAAGGAAAATTGATTGCTGCTGTTATTGAGATAGCTTGTCCTTCTCAGGTGCTTGAACATCATTGCTTTGTGTCCTCTGATTATTGGAATGAGGTTCGTATTCGGCTGAAAGCGTTATATGGTGAAACGGTAACAATTGTGGGGCTATGCGGGGCAGCAGGTGATCTTTCACCAAGGGATCTTGTTCGGGCAGCGATGCCGGAGCCTGAGATGCACAGCACAAAAATGTATCAGCCGGAGGGCACTTTTTATCTGGCAGATATGATTACCGCAGCTTTTCAGGAATTTATGGGAACCCGTACCAAGCAGGACAACCCGCAACTGCAACATTTATCCCGCGTTATAGAGCTTCCGTTGTGGACTGTTACTGAAAAAGAATATTTACAAGCAGAAAAGGCGTATCAAGAGAAACGTGCGTTGCATGAACAAATGAAAGATTTTACCGAGGCAGAAAGCTATACATTGTCCATTGACGCCGGGGTTGTAATCCGTTGGGAAGAGCAGCAAAAATCACTTACGCATCCTGTTGAAATACATACTGTAAAGCTCGGAGATGCTCTTTTGGCAACGAATCCTTTTGAATTGTTTGTGGAATATGCAGACAGAATACGCAGCCGGAGCAACTGCCAAAATACTGTAGTTGTACAGCTTACCGGCGGATATCAAGGATATCTCCCCTCGGCTGTTGCGGTTGAACATGGCGGCTACAGTGCACTTGTTTGCAACGGACTTTATGCAAGTGACGGCGGAGATAAGCTGGTTGCTGAAACCCTCGACATGATTGGTAAAATGCAATAATATTTTACTGTTGACTATAAATAAAATGGATGGTGAATTGGGCATAAGGCGTTTGCAGAAAATGCCCGTTGATTTATGAAAATAGGATTTATTGGATTCGGAGAGGTTAATTCTCCCCGCGAAATGTTAGAAGAAAAGATTGCTGCGGCAAAAGAAAGATTGATGAAAAAGGGTCTGGAAGTATATGACGGAGGACTTGTAACCGACGATATTGATCGAAAAGAGGCGGCGGCGGCCGTTGAACGTCTTCGGGACAAGAAATTCGACGTATTGATCATTTGCCTTGCAGGATGGGTGCCTAGTTACGCCGTCATAAGAACTGCCGATCATTTTAAAGAGCTCCCAATGGTTTTGTGGGGGCTTTGCGGGTCATATAACGAGAAGGGCAGATTGGTCACTACTGCTGAACAAGCAGGGACTTCAGCACTTCGGCGTCCTATGCAGGAGTTAGGCTTCCAATTCCAATATGTGTATGACACTACGGACGGAATATGCGGCGAGAATGAAATGATGTCGTATCTGGAACTGATTTCGGCAAAAAATCGACTTAAGACGGCTAAAGCACTATCGGTTGGATATCGGGATATGAATCTTTATGGTACGATGTATGATGGAATAAAGCTGAAAAAATATACCGGAATCGAAGTAGAACAGCTTGAAATGCTTGAACTTGTTCAGCGGGCAGAAAAGACAGATAAAACGCAGGAACAAGAAATACTCCGGAAAATAAGAGAAAACTGGTGTTTTGACGGAGTGCCTGCTTCCGATGAAATACTGCTCACCGGGATACGTTACTATCTTGCTCTCAAAGATGTTATTGTAAAATATGGGTATAAGGGAATAACCATAAATGACGTTGACGGAATGAAAAAGCTTCTTGGTTTTCCGCCGTCCATGATATTTATGTTGTTGGCACAAGAACTGGGTGTATGCACGGTCCCCGAGAATGATGTAATGGGAAGTGCCATGCAGCTTATTATAAAAGAGTTGACCGGACAAATAGGGCTGTATCTTGAATTTTATGAATTTTTCAAAGACCGGGTACTGATGGGTGTGCCGGACTATGTGCCGAATCAAGTTGTAGATGGACCTTTGACGGTGAAGGCCACCAAATTTGGACTTTTGGACAGTTGTGTACTTAATATTTCTAAAATCAAGACCGGTACCGTAACTCTTTGCCGTCTGTTCAACAGCGGAGAAGGCTATGGTATGCATATTGCACTTGCTGAAGCTACCGAGCCTCGCTGGTGGGAAGAAGCAGGATGGGATGATCCGGCTCCACAGCTTTCCAGCTTGGAAATGGTCATGAATGAAAGAACAGCATCATTTACCGATAATATCATGTCACAGCATTATATTGTTACATATGGAGATCAAACAAAGTTGCTTAGTGATTACTGTAGAAGCTGCGGTATTGATGTTCTGATGGTTTGATATCGAGATAAAGGAGTCTGGCAAAATTGAAATATGTTATCGGACTGGATGCAGGAACAACTTGCTTTAAGGTTGGATTATATAATGAAAAGCTTGAAACAGTGGCACAGGCGTCGGAAGAATATTCTCTTTATTATCCGGGAGACGGATTGGTGGAATATAATGCCGACCAATACTGGCAATGCTTTTGCAGACTGATCAAGGCAGTGGTGCAAAAGGGTGAGATTGATCCATCTGAGGTTTGCTCCGTTGCTGTAAGTAGCCAAGGGGAAACGATGATATTCCTCGATGAAAACGGAAATTCGTTACGCAATGCGATTGTTTGGACGGATACACGGGCAAATAAGCAGAAAGAAGAGCTGTATCAAAAATATACCGGCACAGAGATTTTTGAGGTTACCGGACAACGTGAAATCACCTCGGCATGGCCGGCTGTCAAGTGGATGTGGCTAAGAGAAAATGAACCTGAAATTGCATCAAAAACAAAGCACGTGCTTTTGTTAGGAGATTATATTGTATATAGACTAACTGGGAAATTTGCCTCCGACAAATCGCTTTCTTCCTCCACTATTTACATGGATATTAGGAATGGAACATGGTGGGATAAAATGCTTGCAGATATTGGTTTAGAAGAAGAGTTGCTCCCGCAGCTTTACGAATGCGGTACTTATATTGCTCATATTCAAGAACGCGCAGCGAATGAAACAGGATTAATGACAATCGCCTCGGTCTGTGCGGGAGCCTTGGATCAAGCGGCCGGGATGATTGGTTCGGGAAATATCACAGAAGGAATCATTTCTGAAACGACTGGAACTTGTCTTGCTGTTTGCACCAATATCGGCTCTAAGCGTGTTCCGTTTGAAAAAGGAAAGCTTCCTATTCATTACGGCTTTTCAAAAAACAGCTATTATGCGATTTATTGGTCCGGAGCTGCAGGCAGTATTTTGCGTTGGGCAGCGCAGAATTTTTACTCCGATATTAAAGATTCGACTCTATATAAGCAAATGGACAGGGAGGCTTCCAACATAGCACCGGGAGCAAACGGACTGATTCTTATGCCATATCTGTCCGGCATGAATTATCCATATGCAGATGAGAAGGCAACCGGGATTTTTTTCGGCGTTAATCTTTGTCATTCAAGAGCCCACTTTGTAAGAGCTATCCTGGAGGCTGTATCATTTCTGCTGTGTCAGAGCGTTGATGAAATCAGAGCATATGGGATAGATGTTAAGAAAATTTATTCTCTCGGTGGCGGAGCATCAAGCGAACTATGGTGCAAAATAAAGGCAGATATGACCGGATGTGAGATTGTTGTTCCCAAGCGGGATGAAGTTACTTGTTTAGGCGCTGCCATTCTTGCGGCAGTAGGGGCAGGTCTGTATTCCACCTTGGAAGAGGCAGTCATGGCAAGTTCGGACCGTCAGACACTGTATGTGCCTCAATATCAAAAAGAATACAGCGACATATGCAATTCATACAAAAAGAAAGCAGATGACTATTACATAAAAAACCGGCAAGTCGTTTAAGAGGACGGATAATGTTTTCGTTAATAAACAAAAGTCGATGTTAACCAGAGGAGAAGGAATATGTTAAAAAAAGTTTCCTTATGTAAATGGACAAGGATTACTATAATGACAGTTGCTTTTATTGTTTTGATTTCTTGCCAAAAGGCACCGGATCAAACAGACAGTACCGTGAGTATCCTGTTAATGTCAAGCGAATCTTTGCTGTCATCCGAAATAGATTCAAATACCGGTGAGGATGAGTCCTCTCAAAAAGATGAAGTTTCTTCTCAGTTTGTTTCGTCAAATACCTCTTCTCTGCAGACTTCATCCAAGACTTCTTCGCAAAATCTACCGGTCAGTTCGAAAGAACAACCGAGCAGCCAGGCGGTCAGTTCACAGGGGCAGGTCATTACAAATGATGTCGGAAAGACCGTTACAACCGATTATGGGTTTACGGCAACCTTTTTGGCTTTTCGAAAAAAGAGCGACACCGAGTATGAAGTGAAGTTTAAAATTAAGCTGGAAGCAGATTACATAGTTGGAGATCATTATCTACTCAAGGCAAAGGAACACATATTTTTAGTTGATGCTGACAGAAACCCTGTGGCTGCAGATAATGCTTATGCAAGTGATGGACAGAGTATTCTTGGTCAAACGGTGAATATTGGGGAAAGTCTGGAAATGACAGTCATATTTAAAGCAGAAAAAGGATTTAATCCGGTTAAGGTTAGATATATGTATGACGAAAGGGGTTTTAAAAAGGTAGAATTTACTGTGTAATGTCGTTATGGCAAAGCAAGAAATCCACTACGAAGGCTGTGATATATTTGTCTGATTTTAATGAAATATCTGAAAAAAAGTCCGGAATGAGTGCTCGGGTTGGTAGATTGCTCAAAAAATATTGGATGCTTTATCTGATATTTTTGCCGGCATTCCTCTCTCTGTTTGTATTTTCTTACATACCGATGGGTGGTATTGTCCTGGCGATTAAAGATTATTCGCCGCGTATCGGAATGTGGCTGAGTGAGTTTGTGCAGCCGTGGTTTAAACACTTTGCTGAGGCTTTTTCCGGAACCGACTTTTGGAAGGTAACGCTTAATACTTTAAAGATCAGTTGTTTGAGATTGGTTTTTGGCTTTCCTGCTCCCATTTTACTTGCCTTGCTGTTAAATGAGGTAAGGCACAGCGGAGTGAAAAAATTTGTTCAAACAACGGTTTATCTCCCTAATTTTCTTTCATGGGTTGTAGTAGCCGGTATGGTAAGAACGCTTATGGCGGGTGACGGGCTCATAAACAGCATGCTTCAGAATCTGGGCCTTTCCGGGATTCCTTTTTTGACTGATGGAAACTGGTTTGTATTTACCTTAATCATAACAGATATCTGGAAAGGCATGGGATACGGAAGTATCATCTATATGGCGGCAATTGCTGGAATCGATCAAGAACAATATGAGGCTGCTACAATTGACGGCGCAAACAGATGGCAAAAAATGATTTATATTACGCTTCCGGGGCTTGTGTTTGCAATTTCTATTAATCTAATCTTGTCTTTGTCCGGAATATTAAATGCGGGCTTTGATCAGATCTTTAATCTATATTCTCCGGTAGTATATGATACTGCGGATATTATCGACACCTATGTTTATCGTTTAGGTATTATATCTGGTGATTTTGAAGTGGCAACCGCGCTGGGACTTGTAAAATCAGCAATTGGATTTATTCTTATCGTCGTAACCAATAAGACTGTTCATAAGATGGGAGGCGAGGGAATATGGTAAAAAAATGCAGAAAAAGCAGTGAAGTGATTTTAGCAAACGGTGTGCAGAAGTTTTCCTTCGTCGATGTCATGATTTATATTATTCTCGGTCTTTTGGTTGTAACTATGGTTGTTCCGTTCATGAACATCATCTCTATTTCTTTATCCGACTATACCTCTGTTGTTTCGGATAAAACGATGCTCATTCCTAAAAACCTAAATTTTTCGGCATATAAAATTATATTTAACGTAGAAGTTTACAGAGCATTTTTTCTGACCGCTTTTGTGACAGTGGCAAACACAACATTGCATATTATCCTTTGCATGATGGCAGCTTATCCGTTGGCAAAAAAAGAACTTCCGGGAAGAAAGGTTATGTTTATATATGTGCTTTTCACAATGCTGTTTAGCGGTGGAACGATCCCATTTTATATTTTGGTTCGTGATCTTGGCTTAACAGACAATGTACTTGTTTATATTTTGCCGGGCGTTGTAGGTGCTTATACTGTGGTTCTCATGAAGAACTTTATCGGTCAAATACCCAAGAGCCTTGAAGAAGCAGCGCTGACGGACGGAGCGAATTATCTTTATATTCTGTTTAAAATTATTTTTCCGCTTTCTAAGCCTATTATAGCTACAATGGCATTGTTTAATGCGGTAGGCGTATGGAACAACTGGTTTACAGCAGTGTTGTTCGTAAAAGATAAGAATCTTTATCTAATACAAAATGTATTGCGCGAGATGCTTATTGAGGGCAATATGGCAGCGTTTGGACAGACAAATCTAATGCAGACTTTTGATGACTCTGTTAAAATGGCGGCAATTATTGTTTCAATTATACCTATTGTAGCGATTTACCCATTTGTACAGCGTTATTTTACCAAAGGTTTATATTTAGGATCCGTCAAAGAATAAATGTCAGGAGATGAAAACAATGATTAAAAAAGCATTACCCGTCATTCTAAGCATCAGTATGTTGTTTACATCGGTACTAGGAGCAGTTCCGCTTGTGAAAGCGTCTGATTATCCGAAAATTGACCTTTCTTCTTATGTAGAGGGAATGACAAGCGCAAGTAATTTTGCACAGGATGTTGTTACAGCGTCCGCCTCCTATGAGAATTGGGGAATCGGCAAAGCTTCGTTGATCGACGGCGAACGTTTGGCAGAGCCGGCACGGTTCATCGGAGTGAACGAGGCGGACGTGAACGGAGCAAATCCGTTTACAGCCACTTGGATCACCCTTGACCTGAAAAACACTTACAAAATCAATAAGTATGGCTTTGCGACCTGGCAGAATGCTTCCCCGGCAGGAATGCCGACCGACTTCACTATTGAAGTATCCAATGATAACGCTACATGGACGACAGTATACACCCAGAGCAGTCTGGCTGTTGCAGCAACACAGACCAACTGGTATGAATTTACCTTTGCGGAAACAGAAGCAAGGTATGTAAAAATCAATGTGACCGGAATCGGAGGAACTTGTGATGTCGGCAACTATGTATGCCTGAGAGAGATTGAGGTATACGGTGAGTTGACAGGAGATCAGCCTGTACCAAATCCAGGAGCTTCCAATTATAATAAGATTGATATCGGCGAGAATCAGATTGTTGTAAGCAATTCTTTGGAACAGCCGGCATGGGGAGCCGGTTACGGAAAAAATAAATTAGTTGACGGCGGCGACTCCGGTGTATGGGCTGCTTGTGGTCACGACGGTACGGCAATGACCGGCGTATCCACCGATGGCAATGTGGATGAATGGGTTTATTACGATTTGGGAAAAAATTATACCATCGATATGCTTCGTTGGAAAGAATTGCTTCCGGGAACCCTAAAATCTGCTCCGGCTGCATTTAAAGTCTATGTTTCGAACAGCACGGATAATTGGGGAGAAGCCGTTTGTGAGGATTCTGTTGCCAGCGGCAAAACAGATGGCTGGTATGCTTTTAGTTTTGAAGAGAAAGTCGGCAGATATGTAAAATTTGCAGTCAGTAAAACTGGCGGTTACAGCGATGCGAATTTGCAGTGGTCACTGCAGTTGGCAGAACTGGAAGTATACGGAGAATCTGAGACACCTGTGCCGATAGGAAACAAGATTAATTTAACAAATGAAAACATTTCGGTTTCAAGAGACTATAACAAAGATGGCTTTAATAAGGGGAATTTGGTGGACGGTAATACCGAAACTTCGTTCTCGGCAATTCTTCCGTCAGAATGTCCGGGAAAGCGTCTGAATGACTGGATACAGCTTGATTTACAACAAGAATATACGATTAATAAAATTCGTCTTGCCAGCCGTGCTAATGGCAGCTTAGGAGGTTTCCCGGTAGATTTTGACATTCAAACTTCAAAAGACGGTGAGACCTGGACAACGGTAAAAACGGTAACTGAGGTAGATGTAGAGAGCGCAATTGATGAATGCTGGTATGAATTCGCATTTAACGAAACAAGTGCACGCTATGTTCGTTTGGACATTCGGGATATTGATTCCATTGGCGAGCAGGTGATCGGATACGCTGTTGTTTTGCGGGAGTTTGAGGTATACACTCCAACCGGAAAAATTGATCTGACAAAATATGCGCCGGATCTTGACACTTGGATGGCGGATCAAAATATCGATTATCCGTGGGCATCTAATTATTCGCAAACTATTGCAACAGCCTCGCGTTCTTATGAGTTGTGGGGTTGGGGGCTTGCTTCATTGATTGATGGCTATGTAGGTGACTATGCAAAATATGCCTGCGCAGCCAACAGTGATGCCTTGCTTCCCATGACCGGAATGAATGATACGATTACTGTGGATTTTAAAGCCGCATATATGCTTGATAAATTGAGATTTGCTTCCTACTTGTCAAATTCAGCAGCCGGTGTTCCTGAAAACTTTGTTCTTGAGATTTCATTGGATGGAGTTAACTGGAAAAAGATAATCGATAAGGCGGGAGTGACTCTTGCGGATGGCGACGGTCGTTGGTATGAATTCAATTTTCCACAGACAACGGCAGTACGATATGCACGGATGACTGTAACAAAAGTAATCGCTGATACCGATGCAGAAAAAGGCTTCTGCCTGACTCTTTCGGAAATGGAACTCTATGGTACCAAAGATGAAAGTGTGATTTTAAAACCTGATAATTATGGAAAAATCGATTTAAGCAAAGCAATTATCAGGGCAACCAATTCCTATAATATGTGGGGACACGGAGCCGGAAATTTGTATAACGGTTCAGTGAGTGCCGGATTGTTTATTGCAACAAGTATTGAGGATGCAGACTATTATAGTATGTTTAAGGACCAAGAAACGTTTGAAAATAAATGCGACGAATTCCTGAAAATTAAATTTGACGGTATTTATTCTGTTGATTGCATGAAATTTCAATCTTGGTGGACAAAGAGCGGGCAGGGTGTTCCGAAAGATTATTCTATATCAGCCTCTTTGGATGGAAAAACATGGACAACGTTATATACCACAGATTCGCAGGAAGTTTCGGAAACAGACTGGTACACTGTGGAGTTCCCGGCTGTCGAATGCCGTTACGTAAAAATACAATTTAACTCTGTAGTCGAAGCCTGCGATTTGGGATATTGTGCGGCTATCAGAGAACTTGAATTTTACGGCAGCCTTGTTTCGAAGGATAATATCGATTTAAATGTTGATATGCCGGAATACAAAGAGGAATCAGGTATAACGGAATCCTCTAAACCAGAAGTTAACAGCTCTGATGCATCGGTTGCACCCGAAACAGGAACGACAGCAGTTAATTTTATCATTGCATCTTGTGTCATGGTTTTTGTTCTTATCACGCTTGCTGTTATGATAAAGCGCAGAAAGTTTTTTCGCGGATAAAATATAATATTTTGTCATTGTTTGAAATAAACAGTCTTTGCGGGAAGTACCGCATATTTTAACTCTGATTGTAGGTTATTCGGCGGCAGGAAATGCTGATATATTTCCTGCCCAAACCTGTACCAAGGTTCAGAAAGGTATGGTTATCGATATGAAAATACGGAACAAATTATTGCTTTTTTTGGTTTGCGCTTGTCTGTTGCTATCATTGTTCGGATGTAAAGAAAATAAAGAAACTTCCAGCATTGACAGCAACTCTTCGGAAATAAAGACAGCAGAAACATCATCTGATCTTGTTTCATCATCAGATGATATCTCCTCTGAAGATGCCGCTACTTCGTCTTCTCAGAGTGTTTCTTCACAGCAGCCGGCTTCACAGACTTCTTCGCAAAAAATCAGTTCGACCAAAACATCTTCTGCAGCGCAGTCCGCTGCTGCGACAGCGTCTTCCAGTGTTTCCAAAAATGAATACAGAAATTTATGTGCGGGATGGGTGTCCAACCTTAATATGAAAGATAAGTGGAAAACTTATGATTGGGATAAAGAAAATAAATATGTGACCGCCTCCAAATCTCTTGAATGTGCTTGGGGCAACGGATACGGGAAAGCTTATCTTTTCGATGGAGTGAAATCCTCCAGTGAATTATTGTTTGATGAAGGAGCATGGGTTTCCTGCACGGTTAAGCCGGGATGGGGCGAAAATAGCGGAGAAATTGATCCTTCAACGGTTACTTGGAGAAAAGCAGAGCTGAATGAATATCTTATTTTTGATTTACAGGGAACTTGTTCTATTGACAAGGTGAATTTCAGTACGCTTTATAAAAACGGAAGCCACGGAATGCCGGAAGCATTTACCATCGAGGTTTCAAATGATAAATCTAAGTGGACCGTGGTCCATAAAGAAACCGCCTATGAACAGGATATTTCAAAATTGGATCAGTCTTTCTCTTTCGCCGGTACAAAGGCGCGGTATGTCAAATTAACATTTACAAAGTGTGCAAAGAAAATAGACAATAACCTTGGATATTGCGCAGCGCTTTCAGAAGTCGAAATTTGGGGTAAAACTGCATAATATGGCGAATAAAGAGAGGATATGGTTATTGTTATGAGAAGATTAATTTGTATTTTCAGTGCTTTACTTGTACTTATCTCTCTGGTAAGCTGTGCGGGCGGCGGAACCATTGATGTCGACATCGATAAGACGATAAGCGATGAAACATTGGAATATACTTTATTTGCCAACGATTTGGGGGCTTATGATGCAGAAAACCGAATCGTTGACAAGTGGGAAAAGCAATTTAATGTCAAGTTTAATTTTGAGGGTACCGGAACTGACTGGATGCAGACGCTTGCACTCAGAATTAATTCTGATGATATGCCTGATTTGTTTTTCTTTGTACCCAACGATCCAAGCTATATGACGGCATATTCAAATTTTGTAAAAAAACAGTTGGTGATTCCTCTTTCAGATGTTGTTACACAAGAAGAAACCCCTTCTCTTTACAGCCTTTTGAACGTAGATGATTATTCAGACCTTAAGATGAACGGAAAGATGTATTTTGCACCTTCTGTGGCATCGGATTTTAATACTACTCTATATGTACGACGTGACTGGATGAATAAGTTAAACATCCAAACACCTACAACGTTGGATGATTTTGAGGCGATGTTGAAAGCATTTACCGACAATGATCCTGATGGAAACGGCAAAAAAGACACTTACGGGATGGGTGCTTCAAAAGTTTTTGAGTGGCTTTCTTATTTCCGTTTAGCCTTTGGAGTTACACCGGGGTGGTCGAAAGATGCAAGTGGGACCTGGCAGCTCGATTCTTTTACTTCCGGTTATAAGGATTTTTTAAAATGGCTTAATGGTTTATACGGTAAAGGATACCTAAAAAATGAATTTTTCCTCTACGATGACAGCGATGCTTTAAATGATTTCTATAACGGAAAATGCGGTGTTGTTATGTATAACGGAGGACGCGCCACAGGCGGGATTACCTATAAGATGCGCCGGCTTGACAAGAATGCAAAAGTCGATGTCATTCCCATGCCGGATGGAGTAACACAAGGAGGATATACAACAGGTGGAAACTGGTGGGGCGGATGGAGTATCGCTTACAGCGCGAAAGAGCCGATGCGTCTTGTGAAATTTCTTGATTACATGTATTCCGAAGAGGGTATGGAAGAACGTCTGTACGGTCTTGAGGGCGTTCATTATACAAAAGACGAGAGTGGTGAAATTGTTCCTAACTTTGAAGAACGTTTGACCGAGAAGCTTTTTGGGACAACGGATGATGGTGAACCGCGAGATTTCTTTGCAATAGGCGCTTATTTCGGTTCTCCGTACAAAATAGCAGATAATAAAATAGTAGACAATACATCGGTTAGCATTTATGCAGAAAAGGATCTTGCAAAACGCAGTTCCGAGTATGCAAATCGGAATCTAATCAGAAACTTTCCCAGAGATACCATGGTGTTAGGAGAGGAATACGCAAAAACTTATTCTGCTGTATCTGACCGCGTATATACTTATTCTGTTCGCATTGTTTCCGGAACTGTGGGAATTGATGAGGGCTTTGAAAAAATGAAAAATCTCGCTGTGGAAGACGGATATGCAAATCTGCAGAAAATACTGAAAGACACATACGATTAGCGGCGGTTAGTTTTTCCGTTAACCAAAAAAGAAAGGTGGGACAAAGGGCATATTATCTGCTTTGTCATTTTCGCTGCATGATCATGAACAGGGCGTTATGCTCCCGAAACATGAAAGAACGGTCGCATTTAAACGGAATGGGCTATGTGTATTATTACAGTAAGGATATTTTAGAACCCTCGAGAGTTGCTGAAATGATGAAACGCCTGAATATTCAGAGTGTTCGTTCTTGGAATCATATCCCATGGGTATTAAAGGACGAAAAAACTGTAAATATTGATATTGCTGATGGTTTTCATCGAATGTATGATGAGCTTTTAAAGGCAGGAGTCAGCCAGCTTGTAGGAATGAGCCATTATTGGTTTTATCCTTCCCGCCTTGGCATTGCAGGGGAAACCTCCGGGATTCCTCTCCCTTCTCAGCAAAAAGAATCGGATTACCAGGATTTTCTTGATATTTATGAACAGTCATGGTACACGCTTGTAAAAGAATTTCCTGAAGTAACTGACTGGGAAACCGGAAATGAATATAATCATAAAGAATTTCTCCGCCCGCTTGACAGCGCGAAAGAAATGTATACGTTGAAAGAAAGGGCGGATATTTGTACAGATTTGATGTTTCGTTCTGCAAGAGCCATACACAGTATCAGCGATACAACCGGTATTATTATGCCCGGAATGGCGCCTATCGGAGAACGCGGAACGGGGGTTTATGCAACAAATATCGAGGTTGAGTATGACGGAATTATTATGACGCTTGAGAAAATTTATGAAAACATTAAAAGCGGTCAATTCGGTTCCACAAATCCACGAGACTTTTTTGACAGTATTTGCTGGCATCCGTATTTTGCCAGTCAGGACAGTGAAGGACGCTGGAGTTGGAAAGTTCCGGATGACAACTGGGTTGCTTTGAATCAATCTGTTTACGATGTTGCCGTTAAAGCGGGTGATGACGGAGTGGGCTGCTGTTTGTCTGAGTTTGGTTTCAGCGATGGAGGCAGTCAAAAAGCTGATAGTGAATTATGCGAGCATATATCAGAGGGATTTCGGTTGATTAAAGAAAAGATGCCTTTTGTAGATACGGTTCATGCTTATCGCTTTTTTGACAGCATGGGATATGTTACGCAAGAGCCGGACACCTATTCGTTTTTCACTATGGAAAACGGGAAATTAGTCGGCAAGCAGCGCGCGTACGCTCTTCAAAAGCAATACGGTGGCAACGGAGAACTGGTTGAGCGTTTTGATAACAATGAAAAGGAGATGGCACCATGAACAGTGTGTTCTGTAAAAAAATACCGGCGATTCTTTTGTCGGTTGTAATGGTTTTTTTCTTTAACGCTTGTAAAGGCGGAAATGCGGGAGAAACTTCATCCTCCGCTTCTTCCTCTGCAGGATCGTCTTCTGATTTTTCCTCATCTTCCTCCGAGGAAGGCACGAGCAGTTCTTTTGCGTCTTCCGAAATAGCAAGCAGCTCTGCGGATACTGCTCAAACATCTTCTACGACGCAAAAAAAACCTTCCGGTAATTCTACTTCCAGTAAATCATCCGGTCAATCAAGTACCAATAATACAAGCAGTGAAATAATTAACATTGTGATGCCTGAGCCGGGAATTGACGGAACATTTCAGGCGGAATACAAATATTTTTACGGCGTGGGCTATGTCGAGAGTCAGATGTGTAACCGTGTTCAAGTATCCCAGGCAGTTTATCTGATAAAGTCGCTGGGCGTAAGAAGCGTTCGTGTTTGGGCGTCTTGTATGAGTGACAGCAGAACCTTGATTCAGTGGAGAGCTGATCGTCTTCATGAATTGACGCAGGAGCTTAAAAAATCAGATATTCAGGTAATTTTTACTTTTTATGGATTTGAAAGTCCGAAAAAAGGAGGACTTACTACTTGGCTGCCTCGAAGAGATACGACTTCCGGTTCTGATTATATGGTAATGCTTGATAATTTTGAAACGATGTGCTATACCATGGCAAAAGAATTTCCCGAGGTTGATTATTGGGAAATCGGAAATGAATGGAATCATACCGGTGCGATTAACCCGATAGATTGGAAGGTAGACGGAACCGGAGGGGATCCTTTCACTTTATCTGAAAAAGCAGAAATTACGACAGATTTGATTTACCGCAGTAAGCGGGGAGTCCGCGCGGCAGGAAATAAGGGACTGATGATTTTTCCGGCCATGGCACCAGCTGACGGCATGGACGGAATTGCAATGACCAAATATCTCGAATGTGTTTACCAGAATATCAAGAGTGGAAAGTTTGGTTCAACAAATCCGAGAGATTTCTTTGAGGCGTTGGCTTGGCATCCATATATCACTGAGGCGCCTGATATGGAATGGGTGGAAAACAATAACCGCGTTTATAAGGTGGCTTGTGATAACGGAGATGCGGGAATCAAGGTCTTTTTGACCGAATACGGTTATTCTGACGGACAGAATACAAGAGCGGACGCAACTCAGGCGGAATGGCTTGTCAAGGGATATTCTCTGGTGAGAAAGTATATGCCTTACGTTGAAACCATGCATTATTACCGTATGTTTACAGACACTTCTACCGGAATTGACTATTACGGTCTTTTGAATCAGCCCGAAGACGGTTTCGGTCCGAAGCAGAAAGGGTTGGCTTTTCAGAAAATGGCAGGTGGTTTAGGGAATCTTAAAAAATTCTATATGCCGCTTTATGATGATGAGGACTAGTAAGTGTGAGAAAGGTAGGTGTTGCAAATGAAAAAGAGAATCACGCGTCTGTTTGCAGTCTGTCTTGCGGCTTCGGTTTTGTTGCTGGGATCCTGCTCTAAAGGCGAAGAGAAAAAAGAAAACGGTGCGGATCAGTCGTTTTTATATGGAATAAATTATGTTGATTCCCAAATGAGTGATCGAATCTCCGTTTCTCAGATGGCATATCTTTCTTCGGCTCTCGGTGCGACCAGCATAAGAATTCCGGCAGATTGTATGGAGACCGGAACGACCTTTCTTGCGGCTGCGCAAAGCCGATTGCATGAGCTTCATTCATCGCTGACATTGTCAGGTTTTGATCAAATTATTTTTGAGATCGGTACTTTCCCTGTTGACGGAGTTATGGGAAATACCGTTCCGTATCCGGATCTTGAAGATGAGGAATATCTTTCTTTCCTTGACGAGGTTGAGGAAATGGCAAAGCTTTTAGCGAAGGAATATTCGGAGGTAACCTATTGGCAGATCGGAAACCAATTAAATAATGACAGATTTTTGCATCCTATCGGTTGGCAGGAAGAAAATTCTCCGGTTTCACCCTTTACTATGGAAGAGAAAACCGCATTGGCGGTTGACATTATGTACAGAACGATGCAGGGCGTCAGAGCTGCCGGATCTGACGCAACGGTCATTATGCCGGGAATATATGGGCAGGATGGCTTGGGCAGCGATACAATGGTCAGTTTTCTAGACGGTATTTATACCAATATAAAATCCGGCAAACATGGATCTGATAAGGTAAAGGACTTTTTTGATGCACTTGCATGGCATCCGTCAACGGATTCCGAACCCGATCAAGCGTGGGTAGATGCAAATAATAAACTGTATCAGGTTGCAGAAAAAAACGGCGATAAAAAACGTAAGGTTTATCTGACTGAATTTGGTTTTGATTGTGCCGAAGATGAAGCAAAGGAAGCGCAGCAGGCAGAATGGATTACAAAGGCGTATAATCTTGTGAAGTCTGATCTGTCTTACGTAGAGTCTATGCACTATTATCGTCTGTTTAATGACGGGTGCGAAGGATATGGACTGTTTCATGAACCCAGAGATGGTTTTGGCCCCACTGCAAAAGGCACTGCCTTTCAGAAACTATCCGGAGCAACAGCGGACTTATCTCGTTATGTGATAAAAGAAGGTCAGTATATGTCGGGAGATAACGTTGCATTGAGTGTTCCTACCAAGGCCTCAAGTTCATGTGAACATCCGGGTTGGGGCTGGAGCCTGTCTGGCATTAATAACGGGACAACCGAAAATGCGGGTTGGAGCAATTATTATGAATTAGGTGAAGCGGATTGGATTACAAGTCCTACCGGAGGCGGCTCTAATGATTTTAACAAGCCGGAATGGGTGGAATTTAATTTTCCGTATTCATGGGAAATTAATAAGCTTCTTATCTATCCGAGAAATGAAATTGACGAAAATTTCCATCAGATTATGGGACTCCCCCGTTGGATTGTAGTAGAAGTGTCTGATGACGCTGAAAACTGGAAACAAGTGGGTGAACTCAAACTCACGGAGGTTAAAACGTATCCGGAAGATGTTGATTACGTTGAAAGAAGTGAAAATCCTCCGCTTGAAATATCTTTTGATGCAGTTAAGACAAAGAATGTAAGAGTAACTTTTAAACAGTTAAGTCTTAATTGGCAGCATGTTGAAGATCAGTACTTCGTACAACTCTATGAAATTGAAATATTAATGAAATAAGAACCATGTCAATCATAAAGCCTATGAAACTGTGCCGAAAATCTGATAAAAATCCGGTCAGATAGGAATATATATTTTCTCTTTCCGGAAATCGTTCTTTTACGACTGCTCATCGTAAAAGAACGGTTTCTTTTTTAAAAAGAAAAAATAAAAACCATGCAGCCATATTTAATCGGTTGCGTGGCTTTTATCTTACTAAAATAAACTTTTTTGTTTCTGCGTATTTCAATTACTTTTTGCAGATCATTTTGAACTAAAACGGCAGTGGATACTTAACCGTGGTTGACACTGCCGAATATCCGCATTTTTTCCATCGCGGACTCTTTGATTGCCTGAATAATTTTCGGCATCATATCGGTCATTC
>JABLTO010018313.1_pt1 | contig 37136 bp, 27 predicted proteins | sample 7160091 | NCBI WGS metagenome assembly JABLTO01 (sample SAMN14651225, study PRJNA627086) | human gut metagenome | isolation source: feces | host: Homo sapiens
AGTGGTTTATAGCTGATGTGCATATTGTTTTCCTGCCTTTCTATCCATACCACCGGGGCGGCTGCCCCGGCAGGAACTTTTCTCTTATTATAGCATCAATCTTGTGAAATCACAATTTATTCTTGTAGCCTGCCGCTGATACCGTCTGGATTGGTTTTTCCTTTCTTTTTGTTCCCTTTAATTAGCCATGAACTGCCTGATGCCTTTACTTTCTGCACCTTTACCAGCGGATTTTCTATTGCATTACCGCCTTCTGTGCTTTCTGCCTTACTTTCTGACGTCTGCTTTGCTTTCGAAACCGATGAAGGAACACTGTAAGCTCTTGGCGGTGACGACCTCGCTATGCTTTTGCCTCCGCCTTCATGAGCTGCATTATCCTTTAAGGATTTTAACGCACTATCTATTTTACTGTCATCATACTCACCCGCAGACTTGTTTTCATTCAATGAGCTATACTGACTGTAAAGATTTTTGACTGTCTCATAGCCAATATTTTTCTTCATATATGAGACAACCGCATTTGTATACACATCACCATCATCATCCGTCATAAGCACATATTTCATGGATTCGAGCTCATCCATTGACAGCCTTAGCATACTGGTGCCGTTTACAATAGTACCCCCGGCAAAAGCTCCTGAATCGCTTATCTTAAAATTGTCAGTCGTAAGCTGCTTCATATACGACTTGACATTTTCGATATCCACATTGCCCATTGCGTCACTGCCGGCGTCATACGCTAACAGATGGTATTCATCCCACAATGGTCTGCAATACTGCGCAAAAACTGACTCTGCTACAGCCTCTGAATTCATGCATGCTATATTGGTAAGTGTCAGATTCCTGCCGGCTTCCAGTACAGTAAACAGAAACTGTGACACCAGCATGAGAAGCATTGTGGCAAATATCGTTATACTGCCTCTCACACTTTACCAGCCTCTCTTGAGATTGTCTGAAAGATATTGTTTACAAGTGTTGTAAGCTGCTTCTTAAAAATCAGCACCAGACCGATTAACACGACAATTATCAGTATCATTTCCACTACTCCTGCGCCATCCTCATCTAATAAAAAATTCTTAAATCCTAACATAATTCTTCCTTTCTATATCTTAAAATCAATGATTGCGGGTGCTATTACTATTGCTATGACTATAGCCATCATAATCATCATCGGCATAAGCATTTTGGTGCCGGCCTCTTCACCCAGCTTTAAGGCTAAAAGCCTCCTCTCATCAAATGCATCCTCCGATTCCTTCTCGAGCATTTCACATACACCCTTACTTCCTTTGTGAATACTCTGTAAAATAATGCGTACAAGCTTCTGATAGCATGGCAGCTTTACTCTTTCCGCAAAACCTGCGTATGCTTTTCTGCCTGTCACGCCATCTGAGATTTCTCTCTCCGTCACAAGCATTTCCTCGTAAGCGGGCATAATATTCTTATTATTATTTTTCCGCTCATCAAGATAACGGGCGGTAATCCTATTCCATGCCTGCTCCACAGTCATTCCTGAACCCATCAAAACAGCCATTTTACTGACTATCTCCGGATATTCGAGCTGCAGTTGTATATTTCTCTCCTTCTGCGCCGTCTTCTTTTTTTCCTTTTTCTCAAGCACCAAAAGAACTATAACAACAACTTCAAGCATGGCTATTTTAGCTGCCGTATTGCTTTTTTCCTGCGACCAGCTAAGCTTTACTCCATCTACTTCATCCGGCAGTGTGAGCTTTTTAGTGCCTGTCTTTGACATCTCACTGTCAATATGTCTGTTGATACCCTTTATGAGGCGCTCGCCCGCGTCCAGTTCATCCGGAAATACCACAAATGAGAAATCATACAGCTGTCTGTGTTCGCCACAGGAAAGCTCAACACTTGCGCTAATCAGCTTTCCCTGTTCATCATCAGCCTCCTCAAATGCATCCTGGTTCACATCTCCATTAATATCAACCACATCATAGTCACTCAGGGTCCACTCTGCCTCCACAGCTCCTTGGGCATATGCTTCCTTCATATTTATATGTCCTCTGACCTGCTCTACACTCTGGCCTTTTTCGCAAAAGCTGTCGTCTATCTCTTTTTTTGCCTGTGTAAACAGCTCGTTCGCCTGCTTATCCGAAGGCTGCTCCTCCCTAACCTTCAGCTGATAGCTGTAATCCGCATCGAGTCCATCCGCATTTAGCACCAGGTCATATACTGCATCTCCGTCACCTGTATCATTGCGTATAAGTGTATTATCAGTTATAGCATTTGACAACATGTCCATGATAAAAGCAAAAACTAAAACTATAACAAATAATGCTGCTATTCTAAGCCTCTTTCCTCCCGTCATATGCCTATTCCTACCTGTAAAAATTTCTTTGCCAGTTTAATTGCCCCTGCATAGGCTAAAAAACAGGTACTCATAAAGATTACCCCGATCAGGTTTCCATATAGTGCAGACATATAATCTCTTGAAGACAGCTTTAAAAATGCCAAAAGAAATATCGGAATATAGTTCATAGTCTTTTGCTCAAGTCTTTTGGCAGAAACCGCAACCTCTATCTGTCGGTTGGTATCATACTTTGTCCACATCCTGTAAGTGGTAGACTCTATGATATCCACAAATCTGCCGCCGCTTCTCTTTGCAAATGAGAAAATATCAGAAAAATTGACTATATCCTCCAGACCGCTTCTATGAGCAAATTCAGACAGCACTGCCTCAAATGTCTGATTCATCTTTATCTGCCTGTTCATCTCCTGTATCTCAGACAGCATAAGTGAGTCATTACCATACATGAGCTGTATCTCTTTTTCAGCCTCCTGCCATGCATTCTCCACAGAGTATCCGGCCAGCATATTCGAGCTCAATACCTTTAGTACATTCATAAACTCTTCATTTAGTTTTTCCTTTTGTCTTCTGACGCCCTCCTGCCTGCACAGCTTAGCACAATACACAAACACCGCCGGAAAAGCAATAACAACAATAGGACTGTCATAAAACAAATACGCGATAATCACTGTGGCAGCCATACTTTTTATGAAAACAATCCCCCAATCCTTTGTGGACATGGAATATCTGCTGTAATCCATATAATCAAACCCTTCATAACTGTTCAGTAACATATATTCCTATACTGACAGCTACAGCCTTTCTTACTTTAAATGCCACATAACAGCCTATACACTAAGTCCTGCTGCCATAAGCTTGTCGGTGTGACAAAGTGTCCCTGCTTTCTTTAAAAAGCCCTGTATCCTCCCACTGTCCAAAACAGCGGTTTCCTCAAAACGATACAGCGTATGCAGCACAATTTCACCATCCATAAATCCATCCACCTCTGATATCTCAAGGACTCTCCTGCTTTTATCCCTCAGCCTGCCAAGCTGGACAATAATATCTATTCCGGATGCTATCTGCTGCCGTATCGCATTGAGTGGGAAATCCTGCCCTTGAAGCACCATAGTCTCAATTCTTGAAATGATATCATGTGGTGAATTGGCATGGCCGGTGGACAACGAGCCGTCATGTCCTGTATTCATAGCCTGGAGCATATCAAGCGCCTCTGCACCTCTGCACTCGCCCACTATTATCCTGTCCGGTCTCATACGAAGAGCCGTCCTGATAAGATCTCTTATTGTAATTGGAGTAACCCCATCGGTATTTGCATTTCTTGTCTCAAGCCTTACTATATTTTTAGCTCCCAGAAGCTGCAGCTCCGCTGAGTCTTCAATTGTAATAATTCTCTCATCATCAGGAATATATTGTGACAGAGCATTCAGGAAGGTCGTTTTTCCGGAGCCTGTACCACCGGAAATAAATATATTGTATTTGGCCTGCGTCAGTATCTGTAGAAGCCTTGCCACCTCCGGCGAGAGAGCTTCTATCTCAACAAGCCTCTCCATGCTCATAGGATGCTCCGGAAACTTTCTGATTGATACAGCCGAGCCGCCTATAGATATGGGGTTTAGCACTATATTTACCCTGGAGCCGTCACTAAGCCTGGTATCAACTATCGGTGATGCCTGATTTACAACCCTGTTATGGCGTCCCACAATCTGCTGTATCACATCCTCCAGCTTCTCTTCCGATGAAAAATGACCCTTGAACCTTTGGATTCTTCCGGCTTTTTCATAGAATATATCATTGGGACCGTTTACCATAATTTCAGTCACATCCCTGTCATCCACCAGCTCCTGCAGTACATCAAGCTTACGCAGAGAGTTGAATATGGTGCGCTCAAGCTCAGCTCTATCCTTTATAGTCATTGGTCTGTCGCGTGCCTCTCTTGAAACCACGCTTCCGATTAAATCACATATTTCCTCATCACTCAGCTCTCTGGACAAATCCATTTCAGAAAGTATAATATCTCTTATTCTCTGTCCAAAATCATCCAGCACACGAAATACCCCGAGTCATGTTTCTTATGACATCTCCAAACTCATTCCACTTCCACAGCTCTACAAGCTTATCGCATGTAGATACCGGTGTCGTGATGACCGGAGGCTCAATCAGCTTAATCCTCTCAACTACATTGCTTAAGCCTCTTTCAATCAGCTCCTCTGTAAACTCGTACTCTCGCCACTGGCTGATTCCGCCTTTTTTCTGTACCAGGTAGATATCACTGCATCTGTCAAGAATATCAAAAAAGCCCTTAAATCTTGTTCCCATATTGAGAACTATGCAATCATAGTGCATTTCCTTGCCAAGCATCTGAAGCAGATTGTTGCATATTACCGTATTTATTTCACACAGGCACTCTGTATTTTCAATCGGATATACATAATCCAGCTTGTGCTTTCTTCCGATACAGCTGTTTATCCTGTTGGTCGAGTATCGTCCGGATTCGGCCATCACCAATAGCTCGTCCAGATTATGCTCCACACTCTGCTCAAGCATCCGCGATAATCCACTATTCTCCTGAAAATCCATAAGCAGTACCTTTTCATTCTCACTCAAAATAGAGGACAAAGTCATCGCAAAAGGCATCTGGTACTGATTATCAGCAAGTGAATACACGCTTATAAGCCTCGTCTGACCTATCAAAGAGCCCTCACTCTTAAGGTCTCTCACCTCACCGCCCACATGCTTTAAAATCTCTTCCACTATGCGGTTTACTTCCTGATATTTTTCCACAAAGTATATACCCTCCTCACTCTCAATAGGTGTTTCCTCAACAATCTGTATCAGTGGGATATACTTGTTATTCCACTGGTCAAGCTCACTTGAAAGCATGATATCTATCTCACCCTCTAAGTGTTCCAGCTGCTCTTTCATGGTATACATATGTATCTCCAGCTGATCCTTATAATGATTCATGAAATAGCATGTCAGTCTGTCGCCATATTCTGAATCCTCAATATAAATTCCTAGTCTGATTTTTTTCATCTATGGTACTTTAACCCTCCTTCCATCACCTCATGCCGCAAAACCATATATCTGCCATGGCTGTTCCCAAAAGCACGTATACCGCGAAACTAACAGCTTTCCCCTGTCCGCGGTACCGCATAAATCTGCCACACAGTATACCGTTTAAGTATAAAAATCCATCCCTCATACGCACAAAGAGCTCCTTTTTAAGCACCATACTTATGAGACCATATCCCGCTGCCGCCACAAAAGCGGCTGCCATGCACAAGGCGGTAAATCTTAAATTTGTAAATGCACATACTACTGAAAATAACTTGATATCCCCGGCTCCTAAAATGCCTGAAAGATATAAGAAATATAAAATGACAACCGGAAAAACTATATCTGGAAGAAACCAGATGATGCTCGCTACCTTGCCCCCCACTAAGCGAAATAGAAACGCACAACCAAGTCCCGTCAGAATCAGCCGGTTACTGATTCTATAATTTTTGAAATCCCCAATTGCTGCTACTGTAAGCAGTATATACAGCATGAGGTGTGATATTAATTTCACAATCACTGTATTTTCATCACCTCTCCTTTCGTGAGACGAATTATAACAACGCAATCCCGATTTTGTCTATAGCTTTTTTTAAAATAAATGCTTTTTGTTAGTTATCCACAAAATGCAGCTAAACCCAACACATTAATCCACAGTCAAAACCTTGATTTTACTGGTTTTTCACATGTCAAAAGCACTTTTTACAAAATCTGTGAATAGAAGAAACTCTTTTGCTTATACTTGTATTAAGACTTATTTTGTTGGAGGAATTCATGAAATTATTTAAAGAAACGCCTGTAAATGACGGTTACAAGACCTTACAGGATGACATCAAGAAAACAACAGATGAACTTCAAATTGTATACACTAACCTGGAAAATGTGGTTGAGCCCGATTTAATTGACTACTACATCTATCAGGCCAAGGCTGTTTCCATGCGGTATAAATTTCTATTAAACTGTGCCAAGCGGCTTAATGAGGTTTAATGAGGCTTAATGAACTAAAAAAGAGGCCTCCTACGCAAGGAAGCCCCTGTTATCATCGTTTATAAAGCTCTCTGTGAGCCTGCCCCTTCCATAGGTCATGCCCGCATAGACCTTCTGCGCATTGTCCATAAGCGGAGCCGATTTGTCATCGGCAGCTGCTGTTTCAAAGCTGTTTCTGAGCTTTTTCATAATGACGTCGGCCTCATCCACCACCGACACATCAAGTGAGTAAAGCACTGTGGAAAAAAGCCTCTTGCAGTATGAGTACAGTGGATAAAGCTGTCCTGCGAGAGGATACTTAAAGTCAAGTGCCCCCATCAGCTCATCAAGTGCCGCCTGTACATCCGACACTCCCTTTCTCAAGGCTTCCCTGTCCTCTGACACGAGGGCATTTTTTACATCATCTGAAAAACCAAAATATATATCATACATAACAAGCACGAGTCCGCCATTGTTGCACGCACAAAGCCTTCTGGTGAGCTCCTGCTTCAATTCATTTTTCATTGCTTATTACCTCGACAATAATGAAAGTACCTGCTGTGGCAGGTCATTTGCCTGAGACAGCACTGAGATTCCGGCCTGGTCGAGAATATTCTGTGCTGCGTATTCCGTCATCTCGGTTGCCATGTCGGTATCCATGATATTGGAATATGCACCGGTCATGTTCTCAGAAGTCTCAGAAAGACTACTCTCAGCAGATTCCAGACGGTTTTGGAAGGCTCCTATCCTTGACCGCACACCAGAGACATACTCTATCGCCTCATCAAGTGTGGACATTGCCTTGTCTGCACCACCCTTTACAGTCACATCTACCGTATCCAGATAAAGTGTCTGCGATGATACCTCCGGTATCCTGATTTTCATCTCCTGGCCCTCGTTTGCACCAATCTGTACAGCCATATTTCCGATATCTGAAATATCTATCTGCAGATTGCTGCTTCCCGCTGTCATATCCATATCACTGCTCAGTAGAAAATCCATTGAAAATCCACTGTTTCCTACCACATATACACGGTTACCGTCGGCTCTTATTGTCTTGTCCGACAGATTTTCTCCGCCTGTAACCACGGCATCCTTACCGTTACTTTTGAGCTGCATATTTCCACTTCCATCGTCGGCATTCTCATAGCCTGCACCTGCAAGAGCCTTAAGCGATGAAGAAAGAGATATATTTACTGTGCTGTCGCTGCCATACTCATTTGATAAAAAGCTGATGCTATCACCATTCACCTGCATAGTAGTACCGGCTGTGGTCGCTGCCTTCTGCAACGCCTGGATATATTCATCCTGAGTCATATCTGCCTTCACCGCCACACTCACACCGTTTATGGAAATCGTTCCCTCTGTGTCTGGCTTTGTGGCAGACGCGAGGCTTCCTGTTGCCTGTGTTGCAAGCGAATTTACTGTGAGCTCATATTTATCTGACGCCACATTGTCTGAGAAATTGATTCTGGTAATATAGCTGTTCACCTGAGTCATATTGCCATTTGCATCCTTCTGCCTTACATAGACGCGTGTATCACTTGAACCATCGAGCAGTGACTTTGTATTGTACTCCGTATCGCCCGATATACGGTCCACCTCCTTGGTGAGCTCATCTATCTCTGACTGCAAAGCCTTTTTATCATTCTCAGAATATGTATCTGAAGCGCCCTGTACCGCAAGCTCCCTGATTCTCTGGAGCATGCTGCTTACCTCACCAAGTGCTCCGTCTGCTATTTTCATGACATTCTGCGCATCTGACGAATTTGATTTTGCCTGGTCAAGCGCTTCTATCTGCGCCTTCATCTTGTTGGAGATAGCCATTCCTGCCGGATTGTCCTCTGCTGAATTTATCTTGTAGCCGCTTGAAAGCCTTTTCATAGACTTTGATAATCTGTTTTCTGTACCGAGGAGCTGCTTATTTGCCCTGACAGCACTCATATTCCTGTTTATTTTCATGTGTTTTCCTTTCCTGATAATTTCTCAGGCATCCTTGCTGTAGTATTAACATTCCGTTGTCTAATAAGTATATCGAACTACTCAAAAAAAATCTTTATAGTATAATTTGCAATTAAATGCAAATCGTATTATAATAGGCACATTAAAAGACTAATAGGAGGAAACAATAATGGCTAGAGTTACTAAGGACACTATGATTGGTGATCTTCTTCAGATTGACCAGAACGTGGCACCATTACTTTTAAATATCGGCATGCACTGTCTCGGATGCCCATCATCACAGATGGAGACAATCGAAGAGGCTGCTATGGTTCACGGACTTGACCCGGATGATCTTGTCGTTGAAATCAACACATTCATCGATCACGACCTCGGTTAATTTACGAAAAGACGGCTTGCTTATGCAGGCCGTCTTTTATTTGCAATCAATATTCTGTTAAAGTACTGCCAGCGTCTGGATGGCAGCTTCTTCAATAATCACATTACCATGCTCCTTGAAAAATGCTTCATTGGCAGGCACATAGTTCTTCTGATATGCGTACTCTGAAATAATATTGCACACCTTGTTGAATTCCTTCGGAGTATGCTCACTCTTGTGGGCCACAAGATAGTACTTATTGCTTGAAGCGTCGCGGTATAAGTCATTTCTGCCGCTGTAAAAGCCGTCAAGCACATGCGAAATCCTGCGCACATCATCAAATTTATCAAAAACAAACAGCTTGACTACGTCAGCCTCAGCCTGTTCTTCTGTAATATCATCAGTGCTCTGCTCACTGTCAGCTGTCTTCTCATTTTCCTTCTTGATACGCTCAAACAGCTCCAAAATATCAGCAGCTCCCTTTATCACCGGAGGCTGTCCTGCATTTCCTAAGTCCGTAAAGTCGTCATCTGCCTCTGAAAACTTTGAAAATCTGGTGTCAAGCTCATCCGGATATTCAACCTTTGTGATGATAAGCACTATAGACTCTGATGGCAGTGGAATTGCCTCCACCATGAGTGGAATATCATTTGTTTCAAAGCCAAACTCGTAATTGGCCTGCTCTACCATATCTTTAAAAAGGCTTTTCGCCTTCGCTGATCCATATGCCAGTTCGCTTATTTTTATATGTCTGTCCTCAAGATCCTCTCTGGTAAGAGTACAGCGGATCTGATTATCATTTACCTTCTCAATTTTCATATTTTTCACATCCTTTTCCGAAAATATCCGTGTAAATCGTAAAACTATTATAATAAACACCGGTCATATTGTAAAGCGCGAGGCCTATTAAAAAAAAATAAAAAAAGTGTTGCAATTATTTTACAGGTATGTTATAAGTTATCCATGAGATGTGCGCTCGACCCAAAAGGAGCGTATGAAAAATACAAATCATTCTTTGTTTGACAAATATGAGATGATTAAAGATCTCGGAACCGGCAGCTCCGGTAGCGTTACGCTTGTCAGACACATATCTATGGATCAGGAGAGAGCTCTAAAGAAAGTTCCTAAAGCTTCTGCTTTCGCCGAATCCGCATTATCAGAAGCAAGACTACTCAAGTCTCTTGAGCATCCGTCTATACCACGTATATTTGACTTCGAAGAGGACGATGCTTTTTACTATATCGTCGAGGAATATATCGACGGCGAGACATTAGATTCATTTTTGCTTCATCAGCAGTTAATTTCCCCAGGTTTATTTTTTAATATTTGTGAACAATTATGCAATGTTTTTATCTATCTGCATACACAGATATCTACTCCCATTATTTACAGGGACCTTAAACCGGAGCATATTATAGTATGCCACAATAAGCTTAAGCTTATCGATTTTGGTGTATCGGCATATGTTATCCAGGATGGAAATAACTTCAATCACTATGGGAATATAGAATTCTCTGCCCCCGAATGCTTTACCGAGGATACAATTACACCGGCGGCAGACATTTACAGCTTAGGTCAGCTTCTGCAGTATATACTGACCTTTACCCCAGACAGCTTTTCCCATAAGTTTCAGCATATTATCCAAAAAGCAACAACATCTGATGCATCCCTGCGCTACGTGACTGTCGCAGAGCTATATCAGGAAATACAAGAAATTCAAAAATTAACCGGTCAGGCACATCTCATACACAAAATAGCAGTTTTAGGCAGTCACAGAGGCTGCGGCTCCACCCACGTGGCCGTTTCACTCACCTGCGAACTCAATATCCTTGGATATCATGGTATCTACATAGATTCAGCAAAAAGCGTACTTTGCCATGGTAATCACGACGGACTGCAGATTTTTAAGCAGAAAAACGGATATTATTATTACAAAAGCTTTCAGGGCATACCCGACTACAGTGACGGTATACAGTTTAATATTCCAAAGGATGCTATACAGATATACGACCTTGGCACTGATGTGTGCAACGAGAAAATATATGACATGGATCTCGTATTATATGTATGTAACGGCAGCTTTTGGCACCTGAATGATATCTACAGGAATCATTCTATTCTCAAAAAAATGACAGCTTCCCTGAGTGTTATATGTAATATGTGCAGCAGACAGGATGCCTCCGCGATTGCGGCACTACTTAATTGCAGTGTTTATCACTTTCCTTATGACAGCAATATGTTTAAGAGCTCAGTTCAAAAGGAAACACTGATTCAAAAGCTGTTAGAACTAAAGGGAGGAGCATCACTATCAGACACTTTAAAAGGATATTTAAGAAAGTCCATTCTGCACCACAGTTAGTTGGGGTCTGTGGCAGCGTTCACAATGTAGGCACAACACATATAAGCCTTGCTCTTTGTAATTATATGAGCAATAAATGCATGTATAGAACCGCCTATGTTGAGCTGAATGGTACACACGAAATTCTTTCACTGTCAAAGACAGCAGACGAAAAGGTTTTTACTTATAAGAATGTAGATTTCTTTCCTCACGCAGTCATGTCCACACTAACTGAGATTTTAAACATGAGATACGAGCGTGTGATTATTGATTTCGGCATACTTAATCCAAACACCTTAAAGGAATTTATGAGGTGTGACGTAAGAATCGCTGTGTGTACAATAAGTAAATGGAACCGGGGCGCTTTGAACAGAATTATCGAGCTATTCAATTCAAACAAAATAACTGATTCAGAAAGCGTAAAAATATTGTTTAATCTCGTGGAAAAGAAAAAGACAATTAACCATAAACATTTTAAGTATCCGGTGGTAGACTTTCCTTACTTAGAGGACCCGTTCCTCATCAATACCAGCCTGTTTGGCACTCTGGATAAGATATCAGAAAGGAATTAATATCACGATGCAAAATGACATCTTTAACCAGCTGTTTATCAATTTTATGTCCGAAGCCTTCGGAGGGCTTATACTTTTAATGCCACAGAGCGCTTCATGACATAGGGCCATTTGTTACTTGTCAGTTTTTACTCATAATCATTATATATAGACGGAGGTATTTTTATAGAAGAATAAACTATATTTATATATTGGAATTTTTACAGATATTTTATCAAATTAAACGAAACTAAAAATCAGCAATTAAATTGGGTGTGGAAAGCTCCGGAAATATCAATTTCTATAAAAAATCATTCATTACCGATTAATATCATTTTTATTACTCTGCAGAAATCGATGTCAGCATATTTTTGGTCCTTTACCCCGTTTAAATGCAAAAAGACAACCAAAAGACATATTTTAAAAAGAAAAGCTATGTGCGCGGGGGAAGCTTTTGCTCCTTCCGCGCCAAAATGCATAAACAAATTTCTTAATTTATTACAAATTTATTTCATATTATTTGAATATGCTTTTTCACAATGGTATAATTAGCTTAAGCAATTTCTACACCAAATAATAGGAAAGGATTTTTACACATGAAAAAGAAATTATTGCCTGCACTTATAGTAACCGGACTTATTATCCTCGTTGTAATAATAATGGGTATAACTGCTCTTATCAATAAATACACCCCTACGAAAAAGACAGAGGATCTTAAAGAGTATTTCAATATCTCTTCTGATGATGAGGCTGCTCTCATTGTAGATAATGAGCTATCCGATTACAAGGCTAAAATAATAGATAAAAAAATATACGTTGATTACAAATTTGTTCACGACTCATTAAATTCCAGATTTTACTGGGATGCAAATGAGAATGTGCTTCTTTACACAACCGCATCTGATATCATCTCAGCTGCGGCTGACAGCAATAGCTACAGTGTCACCAAGCAGACCAATGACTTTGGCTATCCGATCGTGAAAGCCACCTCTGACTCTGCGCTTATCGCTTTAGACTATGTAAAACAGTACTCCAATATCACCTTTAAGTCATATGATGACCCGGCACGCATCGTCATCACAAGCAAATGGGATGAAATAGACAGTGCCACTGTAAACAAGTCTACCCAGGTCCGCGTAAAGGGCGGCATAAAGAGCCCTATTCTAAAAGAGGTGAAAAAGGATGACAAGATTACTATTCTTGATTCCGGTGACAAATGGGATAAGGTTGCCACTGAGGATGGTGTTATTGGATATATAAAGCGCAAGGCTCTGTCCGAGAGCAAAAAAACTAAGCTTACGAATCCTGACTATGAAGAAGAGACCTTTACGCATATCAAGAAGGATAAGGATATCTGTCTTGCCTGGAATCAGGTAACAAGCCAGTCAGCAAACAGTAAAGTGCCACAGGTAATTTCATCAACCAAGGGCATAAATGTAATGTCACCAACTTGGTTTTATTTAAATGACAACAACGGTAATCTGGCAGATATAGCAAGCAAGGATTATGTCAGCTACTGCCATTCCCAAGGCATCGAGGTATGGGGACTGTTCAGCAACTTTGAAAATACTGATGTAGATGCAGCATATGTTCTCACACATACATCCACGAGAACTACCCTGATCAATCAGATTATGTCGGCTGCATTTAACTATGAGCTTGATGGTGTAAATATTGACTTTGAAAATATCACAGAAGCAGCATATGGAGACTCTTACATCGAGTTTATCAGAGAGCTCGCCATAAAGTGTCACAATAACGGTATATCACTTTCAGTTGATGTCACAGTACCTGCCAGCTTCAACAAGTTCTTCAATCGCTCTGATATGGCAAACTTTGCCGATTATATTGTGATTATGGGATACGATGAACACTATAAGGGCTCTGATGCCGGCTCAGTTTCTTCCATTCCGTGGGTAACTGAGGGTGTTGAATCCACTCTGAAGGAGGTTCCCGCTGACCAGATTATTCTCGGCATGCCTTTTTATACCAGAATATGGGAGCTCACTCCAAAGGAGGACGATGATGCCGTAACCGATACCGAGGATCAGTCAAAGTACACTGTTGCCTCACAGGTATATAGTATGGACGCAGCTGCAGCACAGCTTGCCACAAACAATGCCACTGCTGCTCTTGATGAGGAATCCGGTCAGAACTACGCTGAGTGGTCTGTATCCAACAAGCTGTACAAGGTATGGCTCGAGGACAATACATCTTTAGAGAAAAGGCTCAAGCTCGTCGACGACAATAAGCTCGCCGGTGCAGCATTCTGGAAGCTTGGCTTTGAGAATTCATCTGTCTGGGATACTGTTATCAAATATCTGGACTGATTGCTTAAGGCCTACTGAAAGAGGCCGTACCTTTACAGCTACAGTCTAACTCAGTACCTTTTATAGGTTATAAATGATATCAGCCAATCATATAATATACAAACACACCCGATGCCTTCTATGTGCATCGGGTTTTTTATAGGTATCTTATATGAAAAAATATATGTACATTATTAAGAAAAACAAATACTGCCTTATTTTAGCTCTCTTTATTCTGTCCTTCTACCTCGGAAGAGGTGTCTGCGCTCTTGCAAAAAACACCGGCAAAAACACTAATTCAACTGTTATTGTAATAGACCCGGGCCATGGTGGAAGTGATCCCGGTAAGATTTCCACCTCCGGCGTCATGGAAAAGGATGTCAACCTGAGTATTGCAATGGTTCTTAAACAGCTGTTTGAAAACAGAGGCTTTACTGTTGTCATGACCAGAACCACCGACTGCGACCTCGCCCCGGATAATTCCAAGCATCCAAAGACAGATGATCTGACAAAGAGAACTGCCCTGATGTCTAAAAGCAATGTGGCAGTCAGCATCAGTATCCATCAAAACAGCTTTGAGGACAGTTCAAGCTGCGGTCCACAGGTATTCTATTATGAAGCCTCTGATGCCGGAAAAGAGCTCGCATCCTCTGTTCTTGGAGCTTTAAACACTTCTCTTTGTGTCGCAAAGCCACGAAGCATTAAGCCCAATAAAGAATACTTTATACTTAAAAAATCCACATCCCCGACCGTAATCGTAGAATGTGGATTCTTGAGTAATCCCGCTGAGACACTTCTTCTTACTGACAAAAACTATCAGGATGACCTGGCACATGCAATATATATCGGTGTTACAGACTATCTTGCGCAATCACCCTCTGGACATTTACAATAAACTGCTCTGCGATGTGATATAGTCTGGTTGTCTGGACACTTTCGCTGCCATCAAGCTGCTTTTTAGTCTCATTATCTGACATCTTAGACTCTTTTGCAGATATATCATGCTCCAGTGCCACATCTATGCGCACACGCTGTTCACCATCACTTATTCCTGCCTCAAACATAGTGATATTGTCTTCAAACAGCTTTTTAGTCTGCTCATCGTCTGTGACTATCATAGCAGATACTGAGTTTTCCTTTGCCTCAAAATATGCAGCTACCCTGCCGCATTTTTTATCCTCAAGGAATATGTCAACCATGCCCTTTTTATCCTCGCCTCTTACTATACTAAGCTTCATACCTGTGACCCCGTCTGCAGTCTCTATTGGTACAATATAGTTTTCCTGTCTCGACATATTTGAAGCTATCCTTAGCTGACTGCACAATAGCTTCATCTGTCTGAGGTCTATTGAACCGGTGTGCCTATCCTCTATAATCATCGAATCCATAACATGCTCTGCTGTATCAGCCAGCGTTTCCTGCGCCTGCGCAAGCTCCTTTGGATTTTTGACCGACTCAGAAAACCGTCTGAGAGTCTCATCCAAAAGAGCCCTTGCCGTAGCACTGTCTCCACGCTCCCAGAGATTTCTTACTGCCTCTGACGGATTTTTCATTAGCCGTGACGCAGCCATGAGGTTTACCGCGGTTGTTTTTACATCATATTTCTCTAGAAAAGCATATACGTTCTCAGGCACCGAAACTGCCTGATTGAACTGTCTTAGCTGTTCTGTGGCATATTGCTCTGACAGTGCGTTATCCTCGTCTGCCTCATATACAGCCTGCCTTAACTGCTCCGGAGTCATATCAAGCCAGCTGTCATACTGCACAAACTCCATTTTCTCAGGTGAAAGTGTATCAAGCACATCCCTTAGGCAGTTTGTATGATATGCGCTTTCTATCTGTGAGTCAATTTTAATGCCCCTGCTTACACTGTCCACTCCGGCAAAGGTATCGTCCACCTTATAGTCCATGGCACTCTTTCCTCGTACCCGGACCGCTGTAAGCAGATTTTTCATTGTAATATCTGCTCCCTGATTAACAAGTGAGCCTATCACAGCACCATCTGACTGCTCCACCTGTGAAATAAGCCTGTATATGCCTATATATGAGTCTCTTTCCTCCTCTGAGATTTCATTTTTCTTTTCAAGCTTCCAGAGAAACTCGCTGAATTTCTCATCCCTTTCGTCAGGATTTTCTGATTTTATCCGTCTGGCAGTTTCACTTATGTCACTCATGCTCATATCAAGCGGTGATATGCCTCTTTTTATCATCTCAATCGTCACCGCCGGTGTCATATCGCTGAATGCTCTCTGCACTTGCTCATCTACAGACTTTATCTGCTTTATATTGTCCTCTGTGATGTCGGTACTGTTGTACGCAAGTATCCGCACAGCCCTGCGATTGCTTTCAGATGTATCTATCTGAAGCTCTTTAAGTATATCATCCACATTCTGAAATGCTTTTGATATACTGTCTCCCATATCTGCCCGCGGTGATGTCATAAGAGTCTCATATCCTGAGGCTGCTGCTTCTAATGACTGCTTCATTGCTTTGCCTGCTGTATACAGCTCATACATAGTGTCATCAGCGGATTCCAGGGTCAGTACATACGCCGGCTGCTGCTTCATCTGATTGAAAATATCACAGACATTATTGTACATACGTACCCTATCATCAGATGCCTCTACACTGCTCTCACCAAACAGCGCTCCGTAGTATTTATTTTCCTGCTGCTTAAGCAGCTCCACTACACGTTCAATAGGCTCTGTGTCTATTGAAACTCCTTTTTTTATGAGTGAAAGGTTGGCTTCTGCTGTCATGGAAAGTCTCGCTTCCTCAAGCTTTCTTTGAGCTGTCACAAGCCTTGCTTCCCGGCTGTCTGTAATCTGATTATCCGCAGCTTTATTCGCTGAGGCTTGCGATGCTGCACTATCCTTGCCTCTTGCAGCTATAAGCTTTGACAGATTCTCTATCGTGACAGGTATGTTATCTGACTCTAATGTGACAATGTCATCTGCGGTCGCCTCACCTAATACATCACAGGCTTTCTTTGCCATGTCAAATGTCAGACCATCTTGTGACATAGTGGCATCTGTAGCCTTTTTTCCCATTGCCAGTGCTTCTGTCACTGCCCTTGCATAAAAATCACTGCTCACATTTTCTTCTGCTGCGTTGATGCAGTCTACCTGATTCGCAAGCAGCACATTATCAGGTGTAACGGCTATATCTTCATCTATCAGCCATCTGCACTGATTCAGATTCTCATCACTACTGTCTATATGAGCTTCCTCTAATATCTGTTTAAGCTGTGGCTTAAGCTCCTCAAACAGCTCATCTGATATCTCCGTCATTTTGGTTTTCTGCCTGTAATCTTGTACCTGACTGCTGCTGTACGTAGCCTTGTATACATTGGAAACCGTCGGATTCATGTTATTTCTGACCAGATATGCCTTTGTCTCATTGGATATATTTGTAATGCTCTTTGCCCGGTCTATGGCATCTGTACCTGCCTTTATATTGTCATCTGTAGCAGGAATATCATATGCTTTCATCTGATTGACAAGCATGACCGCTTCAGTCTGGCTACCCGTGATGTCTGTAAGCTGCTCCCTGCTCAGGTCATCTCCATATATGGATATATCTACACCAGCCTTTGCCAGCACTGCTTTTATCTTATCGGTCTCAGTGACAATGACATCGTAGCCGTCATCCTTTGCAGCTTTGTAATCATCACTCGTGGTGGTGCTTGCAGTGACAATCATATCATTTCGCCTGTTTTCTGAGGTCTGATTCATGTCATTTAGCAGATTTTCTGCCATATCTGTGCCATCGTTGTTCCCGGCTTCGTTTTTAGCCTGTGGTCTTGCATATATAGTATCCGACATATCAACAGAGTTTGACGAACCGACAACAGCCGCCTTTTTTGACATATTGTCACTGCTGTCTGTCTTTATGTAGTCTGACACACGCATACCCGCTGTCATATCATTTATGGTTTTTGTGTCCGTATTTTTCGTATCTGTGCTTTTATTAATCAAATTCTCTATCTGCATATTTCCTGCTCCGTGCCCTGCATATATACCATCTCTGCAGCCTTTATTTATGGATATTTTTTGCTCATATGTGAGGGGGTGGTTCTGAATAGTTATCTTTTTATTTTATATCGACATATAATACGCAAAAATAAAGACCGCGCCTTAAATTGGCGCGGTCCTTTACCCTGCTATTTACCGGTATATTAGTATTTAAATACAGCAACTCCGTAAGGCGCAAGTGGATAAGCAAATGAAAATGGTCTGCCGTCACACTCTGATTTGACTGCCTTATAGTCCAGCTTCTTATATGACTGTTTTGCTGCCTTGCCTCTGCCCTTTGTAGCCTTCTTTACAGGCTCTTGTACCGTTTTGCCGGTAAACTTAGGATACTCACTATCTAAAACAAGCTGATATGTCTTGTGCTTTGGCACTCCGACTCTGTAATCAGGTCTCTCTACCGGTGTGAAATTGATGACAAAGAGCATATTATTCTTGCCATCCTTGCTCTTTCTGATAAAGCTGAAGATGCTTCTGTCTGCATCGTTTGCATTTATCCATTCAAAGCCTTCCCAGCTTGAATCCAGCTCATACAAACAGCGGTTTCTCTTATAGAGGTGAAGCAGCTCCTTTACCCAGTTCTGGATCTTTTTATGCTCCGGATTCTCAAGCAGATACCAGTCGAGTTCTCTTTCCTCACTCCACTCCTGCTTCTGTGCAAACTCCTGTCCCATGAAAAGAAGCTTCTTTCCACAGTGTCCCATCATAAATGCATATCCTGCCATGAGGTTCTTGAATTTATCCCCTTCTAAGCCCGGCATTTTGTTGAGCATAGAACACTTCAGATGTACCACCTCATCATGTGACAGTACCAGAATATATTTCTCACTCTCATTATAGCTCATCGCAAATGTCATCTTGTTGTGGTTATTTTTACGGAAATATGGATCCAGCTTCATATAATCAAGGAAGTCATGCATCCATCCCATGTTCCACTTGTAGCTGAAGTTCAGTCCGTCTTCCTCTACCTTGCCTGTTACCTTTGGCCATGCGGTAGACTCTTCGGCTATCATTACAGTTCCGTGATTTCTTCCAAGTATGAGTGTATTTATATGCTTGAAAAACTCTACTGCCTCGAGGTTCTTATTTCCTCCAAACTTGTTTGGCACCCACTGTCCGTCATTCTTTCCATAGTCAAGATAAAGCATTGACGCAACTGCATCCACACGGAGTCCGTCTACGTGGTAATTTTCTATCCACATCAGTGCACTTCCGATAAGGAAGTTCTTTACTTCATTCTTACCGTAGTCAAATATCTTTGTGCCCCAGTCGGGATGCTCTCCCTTTCTTGGGTCTGCATACTCATATGTGGCTGTTCCGTCGAAATTGGCAAGTCCATGCGCATCCTTTGGGAAATGTGCAGGTACCCAGTCGAGGATTACTCCGATATTATTTTTATGGCACTGATCAACAAAGTATGCAAAATCCTCAGGCTCTCCATACCTCGATGTAGGTGCATAGTAGCCTGTCACCTGATATCCCCATGAGCCATCAAACGGATACTCTGAAATACCCATAAGCTCAATATGTGTATATCCCATAGTTTTTACATAGGATATGAGTGATTTTGCAAGCTCCCTGTATGTATAAAAGCCCTCATCATCTCTGCCCGGATGTCTCATCCATGAGCCCGGATGGCACTCATATATAGCCATAGGTGAAGAATATACATCAGCATCTGACTTTGCTGCTCTCTTATCCATCCACTCTTTGTCAGTCCATGTGAAGTGCTCGATATCTGTGATGATTGACGCTGTTCCCGGACGAAGCTCTGCGTAGTTTGCGTATGGATCCGCCTTGTACAGCTTATCACCCTGTTCAGTGACTATAATAAACTTATACATCTGACCCTTTTGCGCTCCCGGTACAAAAAGCTCATACACTCCCATGGTTTCCGGCTCTACACGCTTCATCTCATGACTGGTCTCATTCCAGTCATTAAACTCACCAAACACGTATACTTCCCTCGCATGTGGCGCCCAGACGTCAAAGCACACTCCTTTTTTTCCTTTGCGCACAGCTAAGTGAGCACCCATCTTCTTGTAGATATCATAGTGTGTTGCCTGACCAAACAGGTAACAATCCATTGCTGTAAAATTACACATATATATACCCCCCATAAGTATTTATTTTTCCCTGAAATGATCCTCTTTGAGTACAATTCGGTCATCATCTGTATATCGCCTGGCTGTCAGAATACTTATAGCCTTCTTCAGTCCGCTGTGAGCCTCCCTGTCTATAGCCTCGTCAATTATATCCTTGACCTCTGTCAGAGTGGTAGCCTGGTCTATCCTCTCAATATTGCTGATTCTGTTATGCAATGCCAGAATAGCCATCTCATCTATCTTGTACCCAAGCTCTGCAGAGTACGATTTGGCAAACAATACGAGTTCATCATTTGTAAAAATAGGGACCGATATCTTTTCCGTGAACTTGGATGCAAAGCCCTCATCCATTGAGAGAGCCTTCTTTATACCCTTTGATGTATCCTCAAGTATATAGAGTGTTCCTGTAATATCATGCTCCATCAAAAATGATAGCTGGGCAGCTATGCTGCGGTCGATATCACCGGCTCTTTCTATGATGAGACAGCCTCCTGTTATCTTTCTGACTACCTGCTGCACATCCTTTTTATTGAGTGCGGCAGCATCAATCTTGCCCATCTTTCCTGTAAGCTGTTCACCATCTTTTTGTAATACCTTTATAAAGCTTGTAGCAAGCATTGTCTTTCCGCAACCCTGCTCTCCCTGTATAATGAGGTTGCCTGTGGATGCGTTTTCTTTCCTGTTGAAATGATCAAGCACTGCATTATATGCCTTGCAGATCTGATCCTCCATACCCTTTACCGGTATGAAATATGAAAATATAGCTTTCTGTTCGCTTGTAAGCTCTTTTATATGTTTTGTTTCTTTCAATTTCGAGTCATCTTCTTCGCTGTCTAAATCCTCCGGCAATGAAATATCCGGCATTTTTCTTGTCTTAGCCATATCCAGCTTCTTCTCCAGTCCCGGATTTTTTGCTGTCATCTTGGCTATTTCCTGCTCGATAAATGATGTCACATGATCAAAATCTCTCTTCTCAGAAACGTTTTCTTTCTCCTGTGAAGTCTCATCATCTGATGTATCATCATCGACATTTAACATATCATCTGTTATTTCAGGCATCATGGTAGTCGGCTGCATGAGTATCTCGTCTTTCTCAGACTCCTCTGCCATAATTATATCCTCCGGCTCTCCAACCGGTTCCCTGGCTTCATCTGCAGCCTCTTCAGGTACTTCCCGTGACTCCTGCACTTCTTCTATAGCTTCTTCTATAGCCTCTTCCGGTGCTTCCTGCGGCTCCTGTGCTTCGTCTATAGTATCTTCCGGTGCTTCCTGCGGCTCCTGTACTTCATCCACAGTCTCCTCTGCATAAAGCTCCTGCATATCCGGTTTCTGCTCTTCTTCAGGCTCCTTCACGGCAGCTTTCTGCTCTATAATATCAACCGGGACCTTCAAATACTCCTCCTCAAGAAGTTCCTTCGGAGTGACACCTGCATCCAGCTTTGGAATGACATCATTTAGTCTCTCCATGATGTCTCCTGCCTCCTGAAGTGCTCTTGCCTTAGCTGACTCAAGTTTCTGCTGCTCAGCCTCTTTAAGTGCAATTTCAGCCGCATGTCTGGTCTTTTCCCATTCTTCAAGCACATCCTGTATAGACATCTGTCCTGTAATCTGATGCTCAAGCTGAGTCTTTTCACTCATGACCATAGACATCTGTCCGTCAGCGTCTTCACCCAAAAGCTCCTTGAAATTCAACTTAAGTGAACCATCTATCTCTTCATCTGTAGCGATATGCTCTGTCTCTTCCGGCTGCTGTACATACTCTTCCTGCTCCTTTTCGAGCTTGAGATAAGGAATATCCTCAACTATCTTTTTGATGGTATCCATCGTATCAGCAACTTCATTCTTGCCCTTGGCCTCCATGATCTGCTGCATACCCTTGGCAATCTCCTGCTGTAAATTTACAGTATTGAACTTCTCCTGATTTACAGTAATCTGCGGAATAGTTACGTCATCATGCACTATCTCTCCGCCCTTTACCATCTCCATGGCACCTATCTCTGTGACCTCATCCTCATCCTTTATCTTAGCCGGCTTTTCCTTCTCTGCCTTGAATCGTCTGTACTTTTCCTCCTGAGCCTTGGTAAGTGGCTGATAAAGCATCTTAAGCTCCAGCGCGCGCTCCACATATGGTCCGTCTCCGAACCACAGAATGAGCTCATCGCAGGCATCTATACACTTATCGGCTTTTCCGGCCTTGTGGTATAGATATGCAAGCTCATATGCCCACTCCTCAGTGTATTCTTCATCCTTGTACTCTTCAAGAATAGTGATAAGCTCATCAAATGAAGCTCCCTGCCCTTTTTTGATGGCATATCTTAATACATACTTCATATCATCATGAGGCGCTATCTCAACAAACTCATCATAATACTCTGTAGCAGCATCATAATCACCCATCTTGATGGCGACCTCAGCCAGTCTGTATATAATCATCCTGCCGATTGGTGAACGGTCATAGGCCATTAAAAGTATGTCCCTTGCATCCTGGTATCTTTCGGCCTTCTCGTAGATTTCGCCGATTTTAACGAGTGTATTTACATTTTTAATTTTGTTCCAATTTATGCTATCCGCAATCTCTGCTGCGCTCATATAGCCCTCCTCGGCGCTTAGGGCTTTTATCTGATCCAGCTTGAGATTGTATTCGTATTTATCCACTTATTTCACCTACTCGTATTTAAGCTTATTATTTTTGGTATCTACGCCTGTTGTCTTTGTATAATCCCTTGTGTCCTCAGGAAGCTTCTTTTTCCTGAGAGCATAATTAACAACTCTTTTCACAATATAGTATATCACAGCAAAGGTTGGAACACCAAGTAACATTCCAAGAAAACCAAACATTCCTCCGCCGATTAGTATGGCAAACATAACCCAGAAGGTCGAAAGACCGGTAGATGAGCCAAGTATCTTAGGCCCTATTATATTACCATCCACCTGCTGCAGCACGACAATAAATATCAGAAGATAAAGCGCATGCCACGGACTCTGAATTACTACTATGAGTAACGATGGAATTGCACCGATAAACGGTCCGAATACCGGAATCACATTTGTGACGCCGATAATCACTGCAACGAGCACCGATGATGGAATCCTTAAAATCAGACATCCGAAATATGCAATCACACCTATAATCAGTGAATCTATAATCTTACCGCTTATGAAGCCTCCAAAAATCTCATTTGTCTTTCTGATCGTCTCAATGATGATATTGCCTGTCTTTGGCTTGCAGACAGCATATATTATCTTTTTGCTCTGTCCTGCGAGAGTCTCCTGAATACTCATCACATAGACCATCACGATTATTCCGATAATAAAATTAAATAAGCCTCTGACTACCGAAATCACACCGGTTGTAATCTGTGCAACATACTTCTGTGCCTCAGGAATCAGCTTTTCTGTGGCATAATCCTCAATGTAGTCGGTTGCATTCTGTAAACCTGTGCTCGCGAGCTCAGCAATTTTGCTGTCCCCGAAATTGCCGTTCTTTATCATGTTGATGAATGCCGCAACATCATTTGGCAGTGTCTTCATAAGTCCCGATATACTTGCTATGACAGAAGGCACAATAGCCGCAATGAGGAGCGAAATAATCGCTACAAGAATAATAACCGAGCCTGTGATTGCAAGAGCTCTTGAAACCTTTCGCAGCTTGCTTTCGCTTTTCATCTTTTTGGAAAGAAGCTTTTTAAAGCATCTTTCCAGCCACAGCATGACAGGATTCATCAGGTATGCAAGCACAAGTCCCATTATAATAGGCATTGCTGCCGCAAGCAGCTTGCTCCATATGCCTGCAAAGCCCTCAAATCTGTACAGTGCAAAGAAAAACAGTATACAGACTGCAAACGTGACAAATACCATGACACCTATTCTGATCAGATGTGGCCATTCCTCACGCCCCGGGTGCGAATTCTGCTTCGCACCCTTATCTGCATTTATCTCAATGTTTGATTTTTTACCAGCTTTTCCGGTTTCTTCCATCGGATTAAACTCTCCTTATTTACGATTATAGTTGATGAGACATCCCTTTAATATTATCTCTCTTTCATCATCTGTGAGCTCACCCATCTTCAGTGTAAATGGCTTTAATTCACCATCCTTGACAACATATGCCTCAAACTCCGTCTTTGCATCCTCGATTTCCTTCTTGATTCCCGGAAGGAAGATATAGTCGAGGTTGTGGAACGGAAGCTCTCCCTCATCGATGATGAATGGAAGCATTCCCCAGTTGATAAGGTTTGAACGGTATCTCTTTGTGGCATACTCGTTTGCGATATTTGCCCAGCCTCCGAGTACCTTCTGGCAGCTGGCAGCCTGCTCTCTTGCTGAGCCGTCACCCGGCTTAACAGCAAAAATTGTGCTTCCGAAGCCCATATTCTCATGGCTTGCCTCAGGGAATTTTTTCTTTACTACTCCCATGATTTCAGCAACCTCAGGAACAGCCTTTCCTGCGCACTCACCACTCTCTATAGCCTTCTGGGCCTTCTGGATTTCCTTTGCTCTGCCTACATACTCAGGATCCTTTCTTGAAAGTGCGAACTCTGCAAGTCCAAGAGGGTTTGAACGATATGAAGATGTCTCTCCTGAAGGAATGAGCTCATCTGTTGTAGTAACAGGATCATGAATCTCTGAAACCACCTTAAGGAGCATATTCTCCGGAAGCGCACTCATTGCCGGCCAGTCCTTAATGTTTGGTCCGAACTGGATTTCAACTGAAGGATCTGCCACTCCATGGCTGTCAAATACACGGTTCTCATATATAGTCTTGTCAAAGAAATATTTTGGCTTTGTAAAGTTGACATCAATATCCGCTGCTGATGTAAGGAAGCCCTTGTTTGCTGCTGTTGCAGCGATTGAACGTGCATCCATGAGTGCCACTGAGCTGATCTGTCCGTTCTGTACCTTAGAACCCTCTCTGTTAGGGAAGTTTCTTGTTGAATGACGGATAGAGAATGCGTTGTTGGCAGGTGTATCTCCTGCACCAAAGCAAGGTCCGCAGAAAGCAGTCTTTACGATTGCACCTGTCTCAAGAAGCTTTGCTACAGCTCCGTTTTTCACAAGCTCCATGTATATTGGAGTAGATGCCGGGTAAACACTCAGTGTAAACTCGTCTGCTCCGATTGAATGTCCGTTTAATATGTCAGCCGCATCGCAGATATTCTCAAATCCACCGCCTGCACAGCCTGCGATGATTCCCTGGTCTACATACAGTTTTCCGTCTCTTACCTTACTCTTTAAATCAAGCTTCACCTTGCCGTCAAAGCTTACCTCAGCTCTCTTCTCACAGTCATCGAGAATATCCATGAGGTTTGCATTGAGCTCATCGATAGTATAGGTATTGCTTGGGTGGAATGGCATAGCTATCATTGGGCGGATCTGGCTTAAATCAATCTCAATAAATCTGTCGTAGTAAGCCACCTCACCCGGATTAAGCTCCTTGTGGTCCTCAGCCCTACCGTGAATCTCAAAGAATTCCTTAACCTGGTCATCTGTTCTCCAGATAGAAGAAAGACATGTAGTCTCTGTTGTCATAACATCGACACCTATACGGAAGTCAACGCTCAGATTAGACACACCCGGTCCTACAAACTCCATAACTTTGTTCTTTACGAAGCCGTTTCCGAATACCTCTCCGATAATTGCAAGTGCGACATCCTGTGGTCCAACGCCCTTGATTGGCTCTCCTGTCAGGTAAATGCCTACTACCTCAGGCATATCAATATCATATGTCTGTTCAAGAAGCTGCTTAACAAGCTCAGGTCCACCCTCGCCGACTGCCATAGTACCAAGTGCACCATAACGTGTATGTGAATCAGAACCAAGTATCATTTTTCCGCCGCCGGCAAGCATCTCTCGTGCAAACTGATGGATAACTGCCTGATGAGGTGGTACATAGATTCCGCCGTACTTCTTTGCACATGTGAGACCAAACATGTGGTCATCCTCATTGATTGTTCCACCAACTGCACAAAGGCTGTTGTGACAGTTTGTAAGTACATACGGGATAGGGAATTTCTCAAGTCCTGAAGCTCGTGCTGTCTGGATGATACCTACAAATGTGATATCATGCGATGTAAGCTTATCAAACTTAATCTGAAGCTTGTCCATATTGCCGGATGTATTGTGCTCCTTTAAAATACCGTAAGCAATTGTCTCCTGCTTAGCTGTCTGTTTATCGATGTCCATGCCGGTCTTGCTTTTGACAGCTGCCTGAGCCTCTGGTCCATCAATTATTACTTCCTTACCGTTTAAAAGGTAAGCACCATTTTCATATAATTTCACTTATTCTACCTCCGTATGTGTATTTCAAAATTCTTTTATTTACTATTATATAATATTATAGGTAATTGTGGCAATAAATAAATCACCATCTACCTTAATTTCGAATTTTCCTCCCATCAAATGGGTCAGATTCTTTGCAATCGAAAGTCCAAGTCCACTTCCTTCAGTGGTTCTCGACCTCTCTCCCCTCACAAAACGCTCTGTCAGGTCTACATTTCCGTTGCTTACTATGTCAAGCTCGTTCTTAGACACATTCTTTATTGTAAAAACTGCCTTTTTATCTGCCTTTTCAAGCTCTACATATACTCTGGTATTTTCCAGTGCATATTTTGCGGCATTAGTATACAGATTTTCAATAGAGCGGTAAAGCTGACGCCCATCCGCATAGATAAATATCTGTTCTGATGGAATTTTTGTAACTATTGTCAGATTTCTCGACTCAAAGCGCTCATTGAATTCACCTCCGGTCTGGTATAAAAGCTCAACTAGATCAAGCTTTTGCATATTGAGCTTCACATTTCCCGAGGTAATCTTTGATGTCTCTACCAAATCCTCTGTAAGCTGCTTTAAGCGCTGTGACTTTTCCTCCAGCACATGTATATAGTATTTGGCATTTTCATTTTCCAGATTTTCCCTCTTAAGCAGGTCAACATAGTTGACTATTGAAGTCAGAGGTGTCTTTATATCGTGTGATACGTTTGTTATTAAGTCTGCCTTTAGTTTTTCATTTTTAAGGCTCTCATTTACCGAGCTCATAAGACCCTGGCGTATATGGTTGACAGCCTCCGCCACCTTTTTCTGCTGCCCATGAAACTCATTGACATTGAGTGTAGTGTCAAGCGCTCCTTCCGAGATAGCTTCAAGTGCCTCCTGTATGCGCATTATCTCTTTATTTTTTTGTGTGTGGATATCCTTTTTCTCAATAACTCTTTTCAAAAGCTCATAGCCCTTGTACATCAGGCTGTGTGTGTAAAGTATATTGCCTTTTATCTTCCTTACAATGCTCTGGTATAAAATAATAAAAGCCAGATCAAACAAAAAAGTAAATGTGCCGGCCGTCATAATGAGTGATGCATAGTCAAAATGCTGGTTTTTTACGCCTGAAATCACTTTTCCCATAAATACCATGAGCAGTGTAAATATCACCAGCATCACATCAGAGTATACCTTGTCAATCGGTAAATAGTATATTGTATAATCATCCTCTGATTTTCTGCCGGCCACGTTTGCCATATATGCCAGGCTCACAAAGCTGCCTACCAGGCCCGCCAGCGATATTAGTGTATATATATCAATATTTTCATGTGCATCGTGCCTGAATGCATAGCCTGTGGCAAACACTCCTGTTACCATAAGTATCATGCATAGCTGATGTAAGACTATGACCGCTGCTTTTTTTCCTATCGTATACTGCTTCATTTGTTGTCCTCTATCTTATAGCCTACTCCCCAGACCACCTTCAGATAGCGTGGCTCCTTAGGATTTATCTCTATTTTTTCCCTGATATGTCTTATGTGCACAGCAACTGTATTGTCGGCGCCTATCGCCTCCTCGTTCCATATACTCTCATATATTTCGTTTATTGAGTAGACCTTTCCCTTATTTTTAAGGAGTAAAAGCAGGATATTGTACTCAATCGGTGTGAGCTTTACCTCCTCACCATCCACAGTCACCTTTTTTAAATCATCATTTACCAAAAGACCTCCGGCCTCATAAACCTTGTCTCCGGCTGCATCATTGCTTGACAGAGTGGTATATCTGCGAAGCTGTGACTTTACCCTTGCCACAAGCTCAAGCGGATTAAAAGGCTTTGTGACATAATCATCAGCTCCCACATTGAGGCCTAAAATCTTGTCAGCATCCTCTGTCTTTGCCGATAGAATGATTATCGGCACCCTGCTTTCCTTTCGTATCTGCAGAGTAGCTCTTATTCCGTCGAGCTTTGGCATCATGACATCTATTATCATGAGGTCTATTTTTTTATTCTTCATAATTTCAACCGCCTGTATGCCGTCGTAAGCCTTCTCCACGTCGTAGCCCTCCTGCATCAGGTAAATCTCAATTGCCTCAACTATTTCCTTGTCGTCATCACAAACTAATATTGTCATATTATCCTCCTTCTATGAATTTTGAACAGAAACCTTCTCCTGCCGTTAGTCAGCTATATTTTATCAGATTATCCACTTTGTTTTTCTTAAAATCTGCTTAATATTACCCACTTTAAATATAAGCCAAAAAGCAGCCGTTCTGTTTTGAACTGCTGCTTTATATTACATAGGTGTGTTTCATTTCCCTTTATTTCCGGTGATGCTCTGCCACATTCTGTGGATACCGTCTGTGAGCTCCTTCCCTTCCTTTGTGTTGATAACAGGTGGATTGCCGGCTTTTCTGCTTATTGCCTTATAATCCTCATCAACAGACGATTTTGAGCCGGCAGCCTTGGCTTCATCCTTATCATTGCTATGATTTAATCCGGCATCAGGTGTATCGTCTGCAAGCTTCACTTCACCCACTACACCATCTCCCAGGTCCTCGCCCTCAGCAAGTCCCAGTTTTCTGATATAATCCATATTTACCTTGATTTCAGTCTGTCTGTTTGCATAGATGGACTTCTCTTCATTGTCAATAGTACGCTCCTCTACAGGTTTACCTGCATTTTTCTGACGTTCTATCTCCTTATTTCTGTCATCGATAATCTTAAGATACTTCTCCGTATCGGACAAATCCTGAAGCTGTCCCTTGAGCTCATACTGGTTAGTTTTAACTATCTTCTCCTGCTCTGCAATCTTATCCTTCATATTCTTGCACAGCTTTTCAAGTGACTCGTTGGTATCATTGATGATATCACGCACTCTTGAAAGCGCCTCATCCGTATAGATAACCGATGCTGCATACACATCCTCAGCCTTTCTGCTTGCATCCCAGACTATCTGATCCCCCTTCTTTCTGAACTCTCTCTCTGCGTGATTGCGACTCTGTTCAGTAAGCTCATACTCATCCTGTATTGCATATATACACTTATTCAGCTCAGCAAGTAAATCTATCATTTGCTGCTTGTTTATGATCACCCTGCTCGGCTCCGGCTTATACGGCTCCGCCTTTGAGAGCATGATATGAATTTCTCTTAGTACCTTTTCTGTTTTATCGTTCGCATTCATTTTCTATTTCCTCGGATTTAAATTAACATTATAACTATTCAGGGTGGTTATGAATACTCACCACTTACCCATATTTTATATGAAAATCCGCTTCTCGTAAATAGCCAAATGAATAATAATAGCTACTGATTACAGCCCTTTATAATTAAATCAATCCCGCTGCCGCATTTCTCAGCTCATCTGCCGCATGCTTTATCTCGGCAGCCTGCTCTTCGCTCACATTTCCGGGCTTTGTCCTTGAAATAAGCTTCTTCACATATGAAAGTGACGATTTCACACTCTTTTTCTGTGCGCTGTCCATAGCCTTTCTTTTTTCCTTGTCAGCCATGACATTTTCCACCTGTCGCACAAGCGTATCAGCCTCGCTTCTTGCATCAATATAAGCCTTTCTCTGTCCGTCTGTTGCCTCATACTCCTGTGCCTCGCGGATTGCCTGCTCAATCTCAGAATCAGACAAATTTGAGCTTGCGGTAATCGTAATCTCCTGATGCTTTCCTGTGCCCAGGTCCTTTGCAGAAACCTGCACAATGCCATTTGCATCTATATCAAACGTCACCTCTATCTGCGGCACACCTGCCGGAGCCGGCTTGATGCCCTTTAGCCTGAAGTTTCCAATCAGCTTATTGTCCCTTGCAAACTGCCTCTCACCCTGCAGTACCTTTATATCCACAGAGGTCTGGAAGCTTCCTGCAGTTGTAAAAATCTGGCTGTATCTCGTAGGAATAGTCGTATTTCTGTCAATAATTTTGGTTGAGACACCACCAACTGTCTCAATTCCGAGTGAAAGCGGTGTGACATCCATCAGTATAATCTCTGCCGCACTGCTGCCTGCGACAATTGCTCCACCGAGCTTGCCACCCTGTACTGCTGCACCGAGTGCCACGCACTCGTCAGGATTCAGGTTGTGTGAAGGCTCTTTTCCTGTAATTCTTCTTACCTCCTCAACAACAGCCGGCACACGTGTCGAGCCTCCTACCAACAGCACCATTCCAAGCTCTGCTGCACAAATCCCCGCATCTGAAAGTGCCTGATTGACAGGAATAGCAGTTCTCTCCACCAGATCCTTTGTTATCTCATTAAATTCAGCCCTTGTGAGGTTCATCTCCATGTGGACCGGCTGTCCCTTTACAGTGGTGATAAATGGCAGGTTGATAGTGGTTGAGGATGATGATGAAAGCACCTTTTTTGCCTTCTCAGCCTCCTCCCTGACACGCTGCATAGCAGTATTATCCTTTCTCAGATCCACATTCTGCTGTCTGTAAAACTCTGTGACAAGATAATTCGTGATTCTCTCATCAAAATCATCTCCACCCAGATGATTATCACCGGCTGTGGCAAGCACCTCTATCAGATTGTCCCCTATTTCGATAACAGACACATCGAAGGTTCCTCCTCCGAGGTCGTAGACAAGAATTTTCTGCTGCTGTCCGTGGTCCAATCCGTATGCGAGTGCCGCAGAGGTTGGCTCATTTATGATTCGAAGCACATTAAGCCCCGCAATCCTTCCTGCATCCTTAGTTGCCTGCCTTTGCGCATCCGAAAAATATGCAGGAACTGTGATTACAGCGTCTGTCACTGCCTCACCAATATAGTCCTCTGCATCCTTTTTCAGCTTTCTGAGAATCATAGAAGAAATCTCAGGAGCTGAATACAGCTTTCCGTCCACCTTTGCCCTGAAATCGCTTCCCATCTGTCTCTTTATTGAGAAAAATGTCCTGTCCACATTGACTGCTGCCTGCCTCTTTGCAGCCTCGCCAACCAGTCGCTCTCCATTCTTTGTAAAAGCCACTACAGACGGAGTTGTTCTCTGACCCTCGCTGTTAGTTATGACTACCGGCTGATTGTTCTCCAATACTGCCACACAGCTGTTTGTTGTTCCTAAATCTATACCTATAACCTTGCCCATTTTATGCCTCACTGTTTTTTATTTAAGTCTCATAAATAATTGATTTTTTGACTTACTATTTCATCCTAATACTACTTTAAGCTTGGAAAATTCACTCGTCAAGGCATGAGGCTGTTATTTCAGAGAATGTTTATACTTTTAATTTTTATATCACAACATAACAACAAAGGCACCGCCGAAGCAGTGCCTTTGTTGATTAGTTTATAGGTTGGATTAAATGATAATTGAGGATTGCTTATTCACTTACTTTCTTTTTGAGTAATCCGAGTAATCCACATGCAATGAAAGATCCGATTACTAATGCAACAAGATACATTAACGGATTTCCGATTGTAGGAACTACGAAGATTCCTCCGTGAGGTGCCATGAGTGTACATCCAAATGCCATTGAAAGTCCACCTGCCACTGCTGAACCGACTACACATGCCGGAAGGACATGAAGCGGATCAGATGCTGCGAATGGGATTGCACCCTCTGTGATAAATGATAATCCCATGATAAAGTTTGTAGGTCCTGCCTTTCTCTCCTCTGCTGTGAACTTGTTCTTGAAGAAGATTGTTGCAAGAGCGATTGCGAGTGGTGGAACCATACCGCCAATCATAACTGCTGCCATGATATTGTAGTTTCCGGCAGCGATTGAAGCTGTACCAAATACATAAGCGGCTTTGTTTACAGGGCCACCCATATCTACTGACATCATTCCTCCGAGAAGTACTCCGAGCACTACTGCGCTTGCACCGTTAAGTCCATTAAGACCATTGTTGATAGCTGTATTTAAAGCTCCGATTGGAGGCTCAACTACAAACTGCATTATAACGCCTACCAGGAATATACCAAGCAGCGGATAAAGCAGAACCGGCTTCATACCATCAAGACTCTCCGGAAGTTTAGAAAATACCTTCTTTAAGAGAAGCACAATATATCCTGCAACGAAACCTGCTACAAGTGCTCCAAGGAAGCCTGATGTACCGTTTGCTGCGATTGAACCGCCTACAAAACCAACTGCAAGACCCGGACGGTCAGCAATACTCATAGCGATAAAGCCTGCAAGAATTGGAAGCATAAATCCAAATGCTGTTCCACCAATTCCCTTAAACAGTGCTGCGGCCTGTGTAATAGTACCGAAATTTGCTCTCTGGTCAGCCGGCAGTGAATTAAGGTCAACACTGAATCCATCGATAAGGAATGCGATTGCGATAAGAATACCACCACCAACTACGAATGGAAGCATATGTGAAACACCATTCATCAGGTGCTTGTAAATCTGATGTCCAACGCTCTCCTTTCCACCAACTGATGAATGTGAAGCCTCTTTTTTACCTGATGCCTTAAATACAGGAGCATCACCGGAAGCAATTCTCTTTATGAGCTCTTCTGCCTTATTGATTCCGTCAGAAACCTGACACTCAATAACCTTCTTTCCGTCAAAGCGGTCTGTAGGTACATTTGTATCACAGGCAACTATAACACCTGCAGCCTTTGCAATCTCATCATCTGTGAGCACATTTTTGGCTCCGCCTGAGCCTCTTGTCTCAACCTTTACCTGATATCCAAGCTCCTTGGCTTTTTTCTCGATAGCCTCAGCAGCCATATAAGTATGGGCAATTCCTGTAGGACAGGCTGTAACTGCAACGATAAATACATCGTCCTTCTTCACCTCAACAGGCTCTTTCGCCTTTACCTCTTTGGCAGCCTCTTTTTCATCTTTTGCTTTTTCAGCGCTATCGATGATATTTAAAAACTCATCAACTGAACCGGCATTGATAAGAGAATTTGTAAACTGCTCGTCCATCAGCATAACAGAGAGCTTGCTAAGCACCTGAAGATGCACATTATCCTCTGTGTTTGGTGCAGCGATAAGGAAAATAATCTTTGCAGGTGTACCATCGAGTGATTCAAAGTCAACCCCATCCTTTACAACCATTGCCGCAAGACCTGCTTTAGTAACAGCATCAGACTTGCAATGAGGAATTGCTATACCCATTCCAATTCCTGTTGTGCCTTCCTCCTCTCTTGCAAAAACACCCTTGCGATACTTCTCCACATCGGCTATTTTGCCACTTTTTGCCATCAAATCAATACACTGATTCAATGCTTCGGTTTTTCCGGCAGGCGTACCATTTAAATTGATACTCTCAGCTGCCAACAAATCCCTGATTGTCATACATCATTCCTCCTAATAGAATATATTAATTATTTATATCAACCTTTTTGATACCGTTTGTTTAATTGGAAGCACTGTCCCATTTATCAATAAGTGCTTCAACCTCAGGCTTTGTAGCAAGCTCCTCAGAAAATGCACTTGCACTTCCTGTACATACTCCATAAATAAATGCCTGCTTATAATCATTTGATTTGAGGTATCCGTAAACAAATCCGGCTACCATCGAATCACCTGCTCCTACAGAGTTTTTGAGCTTTCCTTTAGGAGCCTTAGCCTTAAATTCCTGTCCGTTCTCAGTAACAAGCACTGCTCCGTCACCTGCCATAGAAACAAGCACGTTTCTTGCGCCCTGTTCCTGAAGCTTCTTTGCATATTTTATCACATCGTCCTTGTCTGTAATCTCAACCCCGAATATCTCACCGAGCTCATGATTGTTTGGCTTGATGAGGAATGGCTTATATGCAAGCACATTTGTGAGCAGATTTCTTGTCGCATCAACCACGATATTTATTCCGCGTCCCTCAAGATGCTTCATGATATCCATATACATTGATGAAGGCATAACATCAGGAATACTTCCTGCGAGCACAAGCACATCAGACTCCTTTAAGCAGTCAAGCTTCTCATAAAGCTTTTTAATGTTGTCCTCAGTGATTACCGGTCCCTGACCATTAATCTCAGATTCCTCATTTGAGCGAAGCTTCACGTTGATACGTGAAATACCATCCTCCACCTCTATAAAATCAGTATCAACACCTTTTTTTGCTAGAAGTCTTTTAATTTCATTTCCTGTAAAACCCGCTGTAAAACCAAGTGAAGTATTGCTCATTCCAAGATTCTTAAGAACCATGGAAACATTGATGCCCTTACCACCTGCAAAAATCTTCTCTCCAGTCGTTCTATTGACTACTCCTGTCTTAAAATCTGTTACATCAACAATATAATCTAATGATGGATTAAAAGTAACTGTGTAAATCATGTTAGACCTCCTTAATATTTTTGTATTTCTTATAGTTGTCATTACTTAGTGCATTTGTAATAATTACAGCATCTTCAAAATCAGCAAACTTGATGCTTGATACCTGTGAAAACTTACTGTCATCCGCAAGAATGTATTTCTCCTTGCTATTCTCCATGGATTTCTTTTTAACCATGGCCTCCTTTATCTCCGGAGTCGTAAATCCATTCTTCACAGTAATTCCGTTGGTTCCCCAGAAGCCCTTCGTAAAATTATATTTATCGAGCGTCACAACGGCCTCATCTCCGACAATAGCCTCGGTAGTAGACTTGAACTCGCCACCCAGAATATATACTGTATATCCCCTATCGGAAATTCTCTTGGCATTAGTCAGAGAGTTTGTAACAAAAACCACATTCTTTGCAGTAATATAATCAATCATGACTGCTGTTGTAGTACCGGCATCTATATAAACAAAATCATTATCCACAATAAGTGATGCCGCATATCTGGCAATCTGTTCCTTTTCGTTGCGATTCTGCTTAAGCCTGTTGATAACCTTCTCATCCTGAGTATGGATATTCGTATTATTTACAATCGCACCACCATGTACCTTGGTGAGATAACCCTTCTTGTCCATTGCAACCAGATCACGTCTGATTGTTGACTCGGATGTATCAAGCTCATCCATAAGCTGCTGAACAGTCACACTTCCCATCGAATCTAATATATCGAGTATTTTTTTGCATCTATCTTCTGCCAGCATCTAATCACCCCAGTTTATCAAATTATTCAAAGACTTATTTTATAAGCCATTTATTTAATGCTTATTTTCAAATTACTGTATTAAACATTTCAACATTCATTTAACTTGTAGTATAATTATATTTTCATAATCCGTCATTGTCAATCATAATCCGTCATTTATATTCACAAATAATCACACTAAAAATTGTTGAAAATATATAAAGCAAGTTTTAAAATTGTGCACTATATGCAAATACAACATTGATTTTAGTGCAGAATATAACATATATATCATTAATACTTGCCTAATTACTAATTTTAGTATCTTTTCTATTACTAATTTATAATCTAAAATATAGTTCAAATTAACTAATTTTAATTTAGTCACTATCAAATTTGACTGTTTTTGACTGTTTTGAATCTAAATGCATTGTAATTCATAATTCATCATGCTAGAATATGTTCATTATGGTACATATTTTATGATTAAAGGGTCAAAAGGTATCATCAATGAGTTTATATTTTGTTATTTCACACCATTTTAAATAATTTATGTACCATCACAGCTACAATACTTTAAGTTAAAAAGGAGGATTTCACATGAAACAGCTTAATTGGGCAACACTCGGCTGCGGTGTAATAGCTAATGAGCTCGCGCATGCTCTCTCCAAGGAAGGACGCACTCTTTATTCAGTTGCCAACAGAACTCATGAAAAGGCCGTAGCTTTTGCACAAAAATATGGCATTTCAAAGGTATATGACAACATTGATGACGTCTTTTATGATCCTGATGTGGATATCATTTACATCTCCACTCCACACAATACTCACATCAATTATCTAAGAAAAGCCCTTTCTAATGGAAAGCATGTACTCTGTGAGAAATCTATTACTTTAAATATCGCAGAGCTCGATGAAGCCGTCTCACTGGCCAAAGAAAATAACGTTATTCTTGCTGAAGCCATGACTATATATCATATGCCTGTTTATAAAAAGCTAAACGAAATAATTGCAAGTGGACAACTCGGCAGGCTAAATTTAATTCAGGTCAATTTTGGAAGCTACAAGGATTACAATATGACAAACCGATTTTTCAGTCGTAAGCTTGCTGGAGGAGCATTGCTTGATATTGGAGTTTACTCACTTTCTCTTATCCGCTGGTTCTTCAAGGAAACACCAACACAAGTATCGTCACAGGTTAAATATGCACCAACCGGTGTTGATGAACAGGCAGGTATTCTGCTTATGAATGATGCAGTGGAAATGGCAACTGTCACATTATCTCTACATTCCAAGCAGCCAAAACGCGCTACGCTCTCTTTTGACAAGGCATATGTGGAAATCTTTGAGTATCCAAGAGGAATGCAGGCAACTATTACATATACAGAGGATGGTCATAAAGAAGTAATTGATGCCGGTGATACATCAGATGCACTGTATTACGAAGTACGTGATATGGAAAAAGCTGTAAGCTCAGCATCATCAGATGAAATAGAAACCCTCATGCACTGTCAATATACATATGATGTAATGAAAATTATGTCAGATATAAGAGCTGAATGGGGTATGAAATATCCTGAAGAGGAATAATAATACTACTACAACTATTCAAAAAAGGATAAGAGTTGTTAAAAAAGAGAAATATAATTCTGTTTATCAGGCTTATATTTCTCTTTATTAATTTAGTGTAACATCCTGAAAAATAATTTAGAAAATTAAAAAATAATGAAATGTGTACAACATATATTACGAATATTACATAAATTCACAATATATTTTATTTGCAAATTATATAAAAGAAAGACCACATCATAAACTGATGTAGTCCTTTTGAGAGAGGTGACAGCCGGATTTGAACCGGCGATGACGGTGTTGCAGACCGGGGCCTTACCACTTGGCTATGTCACCATATATTATACTA
>JABLTO010092957.1_pt1 | contig 37126 bp, 25 predicted proteins | sample 7160091 | NCBI WGS metagenome assembly JABLTO01 (sample SAMN14651225, study PRJNA627086) | human gut metagenome | isolation source: feces | host: Homo sapiens
AAGCGTCTGGCTATGCTGTATTTCCGCTGGGATGAGGTTGCACCTTTGCTGCGCGGGATGTATGCCCGTCAGCAGGACGGTTTTGGACAGGAACAGCCCCAACCGGCTGCTGAATCCCCGGCCTTCCATTCTGAGACCGTGGCCGTCTATCCGGATGATGTGGTGGTGGAACGGCTGCATATCGAGGAGCCGGAGCCGCCAGCCCCTGTGACTGAGCCGGAGAAAACCTTTGAGGAAGTGTTGGACGAACACCCGGTCAGGAAGTGGTTATGAAAATTATTTATGAGCAAGTAAAAGCGGGCAAAGAAGTAGATATTGCTTTGTTTTATCATTTGGTAGAAATGCTGAAAGAGCAAGGATGTCAGGCTGTTGTTTTGGGATGCACCGAATTATCGGTGGTAAAACGCGATTTTCGTATCAAACAGCCGGATATTATTGATTCTCTGGAGGTATTGGCGATGAAAACCATCGTGACCTGCGGTAAAAAGCTGAAAACCGACCGGATACATTCCGCTCTTCATAAAGGAGAAACAAAAGAATTCATCTTTCCGCTTATTGAAGCGGAAAGATGATTAATCCTGCCCCGTTTTACCCAAATCAAACATGCTGTATTGAATATAAAAAGAAATGGTGATTACTATGTGTGGATTTGTCGGATTTGTCGACAAAATGGAACAAGCTGAAAAGCGCAAGGTTGTAAAAGGAATGGCTGACTTGATTATTCATCGTGGTCCAGACCAAGACGATTATTTCGTGGATGACGATATGGCGCTCGGCTTTCGGCGTTTAAGCATTATTGACTTGGACGGCGGAGGACAGCCGATATATAACGAGGATAAAACCAAGGTACTGGTCTACAACGGTGAAATTTACAATTATCAGGTACTGCGTGAAGATTTGATTGCAAAAGGGCACTTGTTTTCCACTAAAACCGACTCGGAAGTATTGCTGCACGGATACGAAGAATACGGTCAGGAATTTCTGCAAAAGCTACGCGGTATGTATGCTTTTGTCATCTGGGATACGGTTGAGAAAAAAGCCTTTGGCGCACGGGATATTTTCGGAATCAAGCCCTTTTACTATTACAAAAAGGACGGCTTGTTTCTTTTCGGATCTGAAATCAAAAGTTTTCTGGCGCATCCCGGCTTCCAAAAAGCCGTAAACGAAAAGCGTTTGCCGGAATATCTGTCTTTTGAATATCTTCCCTGTGAAGAAACCATGTTCGAAAACGTATACAAGCTGTTGAGCGGACACTGCTTTACCTATCAGAACGGCATTTTCAAAACGGAGCAATACTATAAAATCGAATATAAAATAGATGATTCCAAACCGCTGGAGTATTGGGTAGAGGAAATTACCAAAACATTTAAAGATTCTACCCTTGCGCACAAAATCAGCGATGTGGAAGTCGGCTGTTTTCTGTCGAGCGGCGTAGACAGTAGCTATGTGGCAAAAGAAATCAGCAAAAACAACAAAGTCAAAGCTTTTTCGGTAGGATATGAGGAAGAAAAATACAGCGAGCTTTCTTATGCGGAAGAATTTGCGCAGACGGTTGGACTTGATATTTACACCAAAAAAGTATCCGCGGATGAATTTTTCGGCATTGCACCAACAGTGCAGTACCATCTGGACGAACCGCTGCCCAATCCTTCGGCGCTTCCCCTCTATTTTGTTGCAAACACCGCCGCCAAACAAGTCAAGGTTGTGCTCTCCGGCGAAGGTGCAGACGAATTGTTCGGCGGTTACAATTACTATGTAGAGCCGTTAGATTATGAAAAATATCAAAAAATTCCTCGCTGTCTGCGAAAAGCGGCAAGCGGCGTTGCAAAACGATTGCCTGATTTTCACGGAAAACGCTTCCTGGTTCGCGGAAGCCAGCCGATTGAGGAGCGTTTTATCCGAAACAACTATGTATTCGGACAGGAAGAACGAAAAAAAGTACTGAAGAATCCGGAACTTGCCGCCACACCTACTGCGGCAATGACCAAGCCGTATTTTGATCAAGCACAAGGTCTGGACGATGTCACGAAAATGCAATACGTTGACATCCACACCTGGATGCTGTTTGATATCCTGCTCAAAGCTGACAAAATGAGTATGGCAAATTCATTGGAGCTTCGTGTTCCGTTTTTGGATAAAAAGATGCTGGATATCGCATTGCAGCTTCCTTCCAAATACCGCGTCACCAAGGAAAGCACCAAGCTCGCTCTGCGGAAAGCGGCAATTCAGCAGCTTTCTCCCAAAACCGCCAACAAGAAAAAACTCGGTTTCCCGGTGCCGCTAAACGATTGGCTGAAGCAAGATAAGTACTATCAACAGGTCAAAACCATGTTCCAAAGCGAAGATGCAAAAAAGTTCTTCAATCAGGAGTACATTCTTCAATTATTGGAAGATCACAAATCCGGCAAAAAGGGCAACATGAAAAAGGTTTGGTCCGTGTATTGCTTCCTGCTGTGGTACAATGAATTTTTCGTAAAAAGATAAGATAATGTCTGCAGAACAAATCAAAAAATTGATTTGTTCTGACGGCTATCGCCGTACAAACCAATAAAAACGCAAAAAATTCGCATTTTTATTGGTTCAGACATTTCTTGATGCGAGCACAGATTGCGATTTCAGAAAGAAATCGCAATCCAAAGTGCAAGGTTTTACAGGATAATGAATCAAAAACCTTGCACTTTGTCAATAGATAAACAACGAAAAAATACTTTGCTATCGTTGTTTATCTATTGTTCAGTGAGCATTAAGATAAAAACCGGAGGAGCCTCCTCCGGTTTTCACACATTGTTTCTTATAATTTTGAATTTTGATTTATTCAACGGACACCAATTACAGAAAGGAATACATCATGAAAAAATCAGTTCCGATTCTTTTGGCTGTCATTCTGACAATGGCGTTCACCGGCTGTACCGATCCGACGTCTTCCTCTTTTCCCGATACAAGTATCGATACGAGCAGTTATGCAAACTCGGTGATAAGCTCCGAAGATGCTTTCACCGAATCGGATATCTCTGACTCCGAATCAAAGGTGAGCAACGTAATTTCAACTAAGCCGATATCCTCTAAATCAATATCATCACGCACGGTATCTGCAAAAGTGCCGGTATCCAGCACTGCTCCCCGTAAGGAAATCAGCATTCTGATCCCTCCCGGATTCACGGTACGAAAAATCGCCGCCAGGATGGAAGCAAAAGGAGTATGCAAAGCCACCGACTTCATAAAAACCGCCAATACCGGTGATTTCAGTGACTATTCCGTTACCGCCGGTATTACAAATCCGCAAAAGCGTTGTTATCGATTAGAAGGATATCTCTATCCGGACACTTATACTTTTTATGAAAATTCCGTCCCGGAGGATGTCATCAAGAAAATCCTTCAAAACACACAGAAAAAGCTAGTCGGAAAATACAGCCATCCTGATATGACTTTGGATGAAATCGTTACTCTCGCCTCGCTGATTGAAAAAGAAGGCGGAGGAAACCCTGCTGAAAGCGGAAAGATCTCCTCGGTACTGCACAATCGTTTAAAAAAAGGACAACCATTGCAATTAGACGCGCCCATCTATTATCTTGAAAATGACATGGGAGACGCCGACACCCAGAAATACAAAATCTGGTATAATACCTATAATTACCAAGACAGAGAAGTAAAATATGACTGTCCGGGGCTCCCTGCCGGTGCAATATGCAGTCCCAGCGCCGCCTCGCTGAAAGCAGCGGCAAATCCCGAAAACACGGATTATCTTTATTTTGGAAGCGACAGCAGCAAAAATTATTTTTATGCCGCTACCTTTGATGAATTTAAAGCCAAAGGAGCGGAATTAGGAGTGAACATCCGGTAATGCAGAAATTAAACACGCTTTCCCTTGCACATCAATTCATCGAATCCCATGTTTCCGACGGTGATCTTTGCATTGACGCAACGGCAGGACGCGGTTACGATACTGCTTTTCTGGCAAGATTAGTCGGAAAAACCGGGAAAGTGCTTGCATTTGATATTCAGCAGGAAGCGCTTGACAGCACTGCATCACTGCTTCGTGAGCAAGGATTGCATGAAAATGTCACGTTATATCTGGACAGCCACGCCAACATGGCGCAATATGCCGCCTACGGTACAGTATCTTGTATCACCTTTAATTTCGGATACCTGCCCGGCGGAGATCATCACATCTGCACCCATGCCGAATCCAGCATTGCGGCCATTGAGGCAGGGCTTCTCCTTCTCAAAGAAAACGGAGTCATGAGCTTATGTATTTACTATGGAGGAGACAGCGGATTCGAGGAAAAAAATGCGTTAATCGACTACTTGAAAGCCATTGATAGTCGAAAATACACCGTATTGATTACCGAGTTTGCCAACCGTCCCAACAACCCGCCCATCCCTGTTTTCATTTATAAGCGTACATAGAATGTTCTTTTACTGTTCAACCGCCCTTGATTTTATTTTTCATATTTTCTCTTAGTAAGACAGTGCTGTTTTTTACCTGATATGCAATTTTATTGTCTGGTATTCAAAACGCTAAAAAGCACCGGTTTGCCGATTGCGGCAAGCCGGTGCTTTTTTCTATTTGTGGAATATTATATCAAATCTACAATCATCTTACCCATCTGGCTGCAGGAAACCAATGTTTTTCCCTCGCTCATGATATCACCGGTTCGATAGCCTTGATTGAGCACAGCATCTACCGCTTTTTCGATTGCTTCGCTTTCCTCCGCCATATCAAAGGAATACTTTAGCATCATCGCCACAGAAAGAATAGTTGCAATCGGGTTGGCTTTATCCTGTCCGGCAATATCAGGAGCGGAGCCATGAATCGGCTCATACATTCCCCGTGTTCCTTCGCCTAGCGAGGAGGAAGGAATCATGCCGATAGAGCCGGTAATCATGCTTGCTTCGTCAGACAAAATGTCGCCAAACATATTTTCTGTCACGATAACATCAAATTGTCCCGGATTGCGTACCAGCTGCATGGCGGTATTATCCACCAGCATATCGCTGTATTCTACATCAGGGTATTCTTTCGCAATACGGTGCAGCACTTCACGCCACAAGCGAGAGCTTTCCAGCACGTTTGCCTTATCAACCGAGGTCACTTTTTTGCGGCGCTTTCTTGCCATGTCAAAAGCCACCCGAGCGATTCTCTCTATCTCACTGACGCTGTAAATCATGGTGTCATATGCAGCCTTTTCACCGTTTTCATTTTTCTCGATAATCACCTTTTTACCGAAATAAGCGCCGCCGATCAGCTCTCTAACAATGACTAAATCCAATCCGTTTCCGACGATTTCATCTTTTAACGGACAAGCGTTTTTCAGCGCGTCAAACAGCTTAGAAGGACGAATATTCGCATATAAACCCAATTCATGCCGAATGCCGAGCAGTGCTTTTTCCGGGCGCGTTTCTCCTCCCAAATGGTCCCATTTTGGGCCGCCAACCGCTCCCAGCAGCACACTGTCGCTTTCCAGACAGGTATCAATGGTCTTCTGAGGCAACGGCATCCCGGTTGCATCAATGGCGCACCCTCCTGCCAGCACCTCTTTATAGGTAAAAGTATGACCATATTTTTCTGCTACTTTATCCAGTACCTTTAGTGCTTCGCTCACAATCTCGGGGCCGATTCCGTCACCCTTGATTACCGCAATCGTCTTATTCATACAAAAAACTTCCTTTCAGCAAATTATCCTTTGATGGAATTGAGCAAACCGTTTTTATTGATAATATCCTTGATGAAATCGGGGAACGGCTGCGCAGTATAAGATTCTCCCTTGGTGACGTTTGTGATCACGCCGCTGTCAAAATCAATGTCCACTTCATCACCGGCACTGATTTTTTCTGCCGCCTCGGGACATTCCAGAATTGCCAGACCGATGTTAATGGCATTACGGTAAAAAATGCGAGCAAAGCTCTTTGCAATTACGCAGGAAATACCACTTGCTTTAATGGCAATCGGCGCGTGCTCTCTGGAAGAACCGCAGCCGAAATTGTTCTCTGCCACCATAATATCTCCCTGTTTTACTTTGCCTATAAAGTCCTTGTCAATATCTTCCATACAATGTGATGCGAGCTCATTCCAATCGCTTGTATTCAAATGTCTTGCCGGAATAATGACATCAGTATCTACATTATCACCGTATTTATGTACAAATCCATGTGCTTTCATCTGTCGTTCTCCTTCTTTCTATTTCAAATCCATCGGACTGCTGATTTTTCCGGTCACAGCACTTGCCGCCGCTACTGCAGGGCTTGCCAGATAAACTTCGGAATCCACATGTCCCATACGTCCCACAAAATTGCGGTTGGTGGTTGCCACCGCACGCTCTCCTGCTGCCAAGATTCCCATGTGTCAGCCCAGACACGGGCCGCAGGTCGGTGTAGAAACAGCGCATCCTGCTTCTATAAAGATTTCCAAGTATCCCCGCTTCATGGATTCCAGATAAATCTTCTGGGTTGCAGGAATCACGATTGCTCTGACGTTCTTTGCAATCTTCCGTCCTTTTAAAATTTTGGCTGCAGTTTCCATATCTTCTAATCTGCCGTTGGTGCAAGATCCAATTACCACCTGATCAATCACGATATCTCCCACTTCATCAATGGTTTTCGTATTCTCAGGCAGGTGCGGAAAGGCAACGGTTGATTTAATCTGACTTAAATCAATGTCAATCACTCTGTCATATTCGGCGTCCTCATCCGCCTCATAGACGGTATACTCTCCGTTCACACGCTCTTTCATATAATTGACGGTAATGTCATCTACCGCAAAAATGCCGTTTTTAGCGCCTGCTTCAATCGCCATATTTGCCATACATAGCCGGTCATCCATCGTTAGGTTTTTGAGTCCGTCGCCGCTGAATTCCATCGACTGATAAAGCGCGCCGTCTACCCCGATCATCCCGATAATATGCAGAATAACATCTTTGCCGCTGACCCATTCATTCAATTTTCCGGTAAGATTAAATTTAATCGCTGACGGAACTTTAAACCATGCTTCACCGGTTGCCATTCCCGCCGCCATATCGGTAGAACCGACACCGGTTGAAAATGCACCGAGCGCACCGTAAGTACAGGTATGGGAATCCGCGCCGATAATCAGCTGTCCGGCACAAACCAATCCTTTTTCCGGCAATAAAGCATGCTCGATCCCCATATCGCCGACATCAAAATAATTTACCACGCCCATATTGGCTGCAAAATCACGGCACATTTTACATTGTTCGGCTGCTTTAATGTCTTTGTTCGGAGTGAAGTGATCCATTACCAATGAAATTTTATTCCGGTCAAAAACCTGATCAAATCCGGCTTTTCGAAACTCCTTAATCGCTACCGGAGAGGTAATGTCATTGCCGAGAACCATATCCAGCTTTGCCTTAATCAACTGTCCGGCAGTCACCTTTTCCAAACCCGCATGCGCTGCAAGAATTTTTTGCGTCATTGTCATTCCCATTTGTATTATCCTCCTGTTTCATTCCTATCTGTATTATCTGATAATGTTTTCCCGCGCCTGCTGCATTGCCTGCGCAGCGTCTGCGTCCGGCTCGCTGATTTCAATGACATCTACCAATTTATTTACCTGGTTTTTCACCTGATTGATGATGAAATCATCTCCGGGTACTTCGATAATAATTCTTGAAATTGCCGGATTCTTCGTCTGCCCGGCATAAATGGATTGAATATTATATCCGCGGCGGCTGAACAAACCGGTGATCCGCTGTAAAACCCCCGACTTATTCCGTACCAATATTGACAACATGTGTAAATGTTCCATTTTATTTGATCCTTTCTGCTGAAGTTAGTTCATTTCCAAAATCGGCTCACTGATTGATCCTCCTGCCGGAACCATCGGCAACACATTAATGTCTTTGTCAATGCGGCATTCGATCAACACCGGTTGATTGCCGGTAAGAGCCTCGCGCAGAACCGGTTCTATCTCTTCTCTCTTTTCGATTACCAACGCCTTGACGCCAAAAGCCTCTCCCAGCTTCAGATAATCGGTAGGACGTTCCAGCGTGGTCTGCGAAAAACGCCGGTCATAAAACAATTTCTGCCACTGCCGTACCATACCAAGCACGTTATTATTAAACACCAACTCCACTACCGGAATCTGATATTTTGAAATGGTAACCAATTCATTCAGATTCATATGGAAACTGCCGTCTCCGGCAATATTTACGACCTTTTTATCCGGATTTGCCACTTTTGCACCGATTGCCGCGCCGAATCCGAAGCCCATCGTGCCCAATCCGCCTGAAGATACAAACTGATGCGGATGCCTGAAGTTATAAAACTGTGCTGCCCACATTTGATGCTGTCCAACCTCAGTAGCAATAATTGCCTCCCCCTCGGTCAGCCTATCAAGGATTTCAATGACCTCCTGCGGCACGACCGAATCGGTAGTTTGCCCCTGCTGCATCAGCGGATATTCCGCTTTCCATGCGACAATCTGTTGAATCCAGTCGGGATGAGCTTGCTGCGGCAATTGTTCATTAATCAGCTTTAGCACCTGCTTTACGTCACCGATGATCTGATAACCAACTTTAATATTTTTATTAATTTCAGTAGAATCAATATCAATATGCAATATGTCTGCGTTGGGAGCAAAAGATTTAATATCACAGATAACTCGATCGCTGAACCGAGTACCGATTCCGACAAAAAGATCGCAATCAGTGATTGCTAAAGAGGAAGTTTTTGACCCATGCATTCCGAGCATACCCATATAACGCAGATCGGTATTATCAAATCCACCCTGTCCCATTAAAGAAGACGAAACAACTGCATCACAGCGTTCTACAAACGTTTTCACTTCCTGCTGTGCATCTGAAAGGATAACACCTCCGCCGGTGTAAACAAAAGGGCGTTTTGCCTTTTTCAGCAGTGCAATTGCCTGATTCACTTCGAAAGCTTCTATTGTTTTCCCGGACGCAATCGGCTCCGGCTCTTTTTTCGTGTATTCACACAAATTTGCCGTAACATCCTTTGGTATGTCAATCAGTACCGGACCTTTTCTGCCCTCATTTGCAATATAAAATGCTTCCCGAACAGTATCTGCAAGTTCTCTTACATCTTTTACAATATAATTATGCTTGGTCACCGGCATGGTGATACCGGCAATATCTACTTCCTGAAAGCTGTCCAGCCCCAATAGGCTGACCGGCACATTACCGGTAATGGCAACTAACGGAATGGAATCCATATAGGCGGTGGCAATTCCTGTTACCAAATTGGTAGCGCCGGGACCCGATGTAGCAATCACAACACCGGTTCTTCCACTGGAGCGTGCATATCCGTCTGCTGCATGACAGGCGCCCTGCTCATGCGCTGTTAAAATATGGGTTATTTTATCGCTGTATTTATACAAGGCGTCGTAAATATTCAAGACCGATCCGCCCGGGTATCCAAAGACGGTATCCACGCCTTGTTCCAACAAACATTCTAAAAGTATTTCTGAACCATTTAATTTCATGACAACATAAAATCCTTTCTTTTCGGTAATATTCAAAATAAATACAAAAAAGCCCTCGTTCTCTTTATTGACAAAAGAGACGAAGGCAGTTGCTTCCGCGGTACCACTCTGATTGCTGTACTGATTGCTGTACAGCCGCTTGCTTCCCATCGTCCGAAACGGATTAACAGGATTTTCCTGTAACGTGGAAAAAACGGTCACACCTACTGACAAATGCGTTCAGCTGACTGCTCAAGGGTGAGTTATCGCAAACCGATCCCGTTGCCTTACACCAACCGGCAACTCTCTGCGGGCGACCGTATTTGAATTTTTCCCTATCACTGCATTTACATCATATTATATGATTTGAAATTATTATATAATAAATGCTTTGATCTTGTCAAGTCTTTTTTCAGCCATCTCATCGCCAATGATAAAATCATAATTGATATGTACGAATAACATCCCGTGCCAAATCCGCCATTAACCGCGCTGCAGCCGAATAACATGAGGCTGGTAAACGCGCAAAAAAGCCATCTGCTTCATAGGTGAAATATCCGTTGTATTGAATATCATGTAACGCCGTAAAAATTGATTTAAAATCCATCTTCTGCGTCAAAGGCAAAGTATGAAGATCGCTTATTCCGTCATTATCGTGGATATGCAGGCATCCCAGATGTTCTTTTCCCAATTTTTTAATCATTTCTTCTGCAGTCTGTGCCCCGTTCAGATTTGTATGCCCTACATCAAGGCACACGGTAAACGGACCATCTAAAACTTCCAGCATGTCTATCATTTCTTCTGCAGTAGAAAAAATAGACGGTGCAATTTTATTTTTTTGACTGTCCCACACAAACATATTCTCTATGGCAATATTTACACCGGCTTTTTCCGCATAAGGACGAAGGCGATTGTAATAACTTACATTGATGTCGAAATATTCTTTCTGCTTTTCATTATATTGCCGATCGCCTAAAAAACAGGGGTGAACCACAATATTCGGAATATGCGCAACACCACATACTTCAATGGAACGAATCACACGGGCAATTCCTTCTTCGTCCGTCCAATGATGGCCAAAAGGAGCATGCGCCTGCAATATTTCCAACCCGTTAGAAGAAGCCATGTCACGAATGATAGCCGCTTGTTCTAAGTAATTCGGACTATCGAGTATTGTCGTTTTTTCCAAATCATACAAAGATAAATCAATCGCGTCAAATCCTGCCTCCGCATGCTTTTGCAGTGTTTCCTGCATAGAAAACAAATGAGTCCATCTTTGTGTTGAAGTGCATATTTTCATTGAAATCATCGCTCCTTTTCAACGTATGCCTTATAAAAAATAAACCTTGAATTTTTAATTTGACTATTTTTTATCCTTGTCCGAATCATTTTCCTGTTCCAATTCAATAGCGGGACGAATAACAGCTTTCACCTTAACAACCCTTCTGTCTTCCACAACAAGTACTGTGAAATCAACATTCTGATAGGTCACTGCCGGCATTTCACCGTCATCCGGAATGCGTCCCAATATATCGGTAATTAATCCGCCCAACGTATCATAATCTTCGTTTTCACTGATATCCAATCCTAAAGTTTCCGCCACTTCTTCCAAATCTGCGCCGCCGTCTATCATATAAGTGGTATCATTCATCTTCTGAATTTCAATTTCTTCATCATCATATTCATCCTGAATATTACCGACAATTGACTCCAGCAAATCCTCCATCGTAACAATACCGGAAGTACCGCCGTATTCGTCTACAACTACTGCCATATGTATCTTTTTATCGGTAAACTCCTTAAAAAGCTCCCGGCAGCGATTTGACTCCGGCACATAAAGTACCGGACGAATAAAATCGGATATTTTAAAATCTTCCGTTGATTTGCAGCCGACCAGACAGAGCAAATCCTTGACATAAATAACGCCGACGATATTATCAATATCATCCTCATAAACCGGAATACGCGAAAACCCCTCATTAATCGCATAATATACGATATCACTGATCGTAGCATCCTGTGACACCGCAATGACTTCCGTACGGTGAGTCATCACTTCTTCTGCCGTACGGTCATCGAACTCAAAGATATTATTAATCATATCTTTCTGGCTCTCTTCAATGACTCCTTTTTCGTTGCCGACGTCTACCATCATCCGTATTTCTTCCTCGGTAGCGTCCTCTTTTTCCTTATTCGGATCAACGCCGAACACGCGGGACATGCCATTCGACAACCCGACCGTTAATGCGGCAAAAGGGAAAAATATGGCTTTAAAAAAACGAAGCGGTGCAATACAAAAAAACGCAAAGCGCTCCGGACGGTGCGCAGCGACCTTTCTGGGTAGCATATAGGAAAGCACATATACCGCAAATGTGACAAAAACAATCCAAAGCAGCAAGACAATTGCAACACCCCACCAATGTCCCAAAAACAGCTGAAACGGAGTCTGAAAAGAATCCGTCGGATTCACATACCCGATGATATTCCGAAGCATCCATGTTGCAATAACAACCGCTCCCATGGCAAACAAAAAAGCGCAGATATCACAGAAATCCATAAACCTTGAGGGAGACTTCGTAATTTTTAAAAGCTGTTCTGCTTTTTTGTTTCCGTCCTCACTCAATTTTTTCAGCTTGCTGTCATTAAATGTAACAATTGCTGTCTGCGACGCATTAAAAAACGCCGCTAACACAACCAGGCAGATGAAGATAATCACATAAGTGATCGTACTACCGTCGCCGTCCATTAAATCAACCATTCCTTTCACTATCAATACGAATGAAACATTAATATATACATATAGTATCAGTATATAGAAAATTGTGGGAAAAGTCAATCAAAAATACTGTGAAACCGCACCCAATCGATATCCGCATGTGACAAATTTGTAAATTTTGCGTATTTACTGGATTATCCGGTCGGTTTTGTCAAATTTTAAACAATATTCCTATTTACTTTGTCAGGCAAAAATGATAAAATTATGGTTGGTGTAAAACGCGACATTGTTTTCGCCTCACACGATTACTTACACTGTTAATTATATTATAGGAGGATATATAAATGGCAAGAAAAATGAAAACCATGGACGGTAATAATGCTGCAGCTCATGTATCATACGCATTTACCGACTTGGCTGCGATCTACCCCATTACACCTTCGTCCGTTATGGCTGAAATGGCTGATAAATGGTCTGTTGAAGGTCGTAAAAACATCTTCGGCAATCAAGTAAAGGTTGTTGAAATGCAATCAGAAGCCGGTGCTGCCGGTACCGTTCACGGTTCTTTGGAGGGCGGTGCTCTCACCACAACATTTACTGCATCTCAGGGTCTTCTTTTGATGATTCCGAATATGTATAAAATTGCCGGCGAATTGCTTCCCTGCGTAATCGACGTTTCTGCCCGTGCCTTGGCAAGCCATGCACTTTCTATTTTCGGCGATCATTCCGACATCTATGCTTGCCGTCAAACCGGTTTTGCTATGCTTTGCTCCAGCAACGTACAGGAAGTTATGGATTTGGGAGCTGTTGCTCATCTGTCTACCATTAAGGGCCGCGTTCCGTTTATTCATTTCTTTGACGGTTTCCGTACTTCTCACGAAATTCAGAAAATTGAAATGTGGGATTACAACGACTTAGCAGAAATGGTAGATATGGATGCTGTGAATGCGTTCCGTAAACGCGCATTAAATCCGGAACATCCGGTTCTTCGCGGTACCGCACAAAACCCTGATATTTTCTTCCAGGCAAGAGAAGCTTGTAACGAATATTACAACGCTATTCCGGGCATTGTGGAAAATTACATGAACACAGTCAATGCTAAAATCGGTACTGATTACAAATTGTTCAACTACTACGGCGCTGCCGATGCGGAGCATATTATTGTTGCAATGGGCTCTGTTTGCGACACCATCGAAGAAACCATTGATTATCTGAATGCAAAAGGCGCGAAGGTCGGTCTGGTAAAGGTCAGACTGTATCGTCCGTTCTCTGCAAAACACTTGATTGATGTCATTCCGGATTCCGTAAAAACCATCAGTGTTCTTGACAGAACCAAAGAGCCCGGCGCTTTGGGCGAGCCGCTTTATCTTGATGTGGTTGCCGCTCTCAAAGGCAGCAAGTTCAACAACATTGATATTCTGTCCGGCCGTTACGGTTTAGGTTCTAAAGACACCACACCGGCACAAATTATTGCAACTTACAAAAACACCGCCAAGAAAGAATTCACCATCGGTATCAACGATGATGTCACCAATCTTTCTTTGGACTGCGATGAAAACCCGGATACTACTCCTGCAGGAACAACCAACTGTAAGTTCTGGGGTCTCGGCGCAGACGGCACCGTAGGTGCAAACAAAAACTCCATCAAAATTATCGGTGACCACACCGATATGTATGCACAGGCATATTTTGCCTATGACTCCAAGAAATCCGGCGGTGTTACCATTTCCCATCTGCGTTTTGGTAAATCTCCGATTAAATCCACATATCTAATCAACAAAGCAAGTTTTGTTGCTTGCCACAATCCTGCTTACATCAACAAATATGAAATGGTACAGGACATTGTTCCGGGCGGAAGCTTCCTGCTCAACTGCGGCTGGAACAACGAGGAAATTGAAAAGCATCTTCCGGGTCAGGTAAAAAGATACATTGCGCAAAACAACATTCATTTCTACACGATTGACGGTGTTTCCATCGCAAAAGAGCTGGGCCTCGGCGGAAGAGTAAACACCATCTTACAGGCAGCTTTCTTCAAGATTGCCAACATTATTCCGGTTGACGACGCAGTGAAGTTCATGAAAGACGCTGCTACCGCTTCTTACAGCAAAAAAGGTGACGCTATCGTTGCAATGAACCATAACGCAATTGACCGCGGTATCCAAGATGTAAAAGAAGTTACCGTTCCGGCTTCCTGGGCAAACGCCGAGGATACAGATCTGAACGTAGTTGCTTCCGGCGACAACAAAAAACTGATCGATTTCGTAAATGATATCGTGATTCCGGTTAACAATCAATTAGGAGACAAGCTCCCTGTTTCCACCTTCACCGGTGACCGTGCCGACGGTACATTCCCACAGGGAACTGCCGCTTATGAAAAACGTGGTATAGCAGTTGACGTTCCATGTTGGAATCCGCAAAACTGTATCCAATGTAACTTCTGCTCTTATGTATGTCCGCACGCTTGTATCCGTCCGTATGTACTGACAGAAGAGGAAATGAAAAACGCACCGAAAGATATGAAATTTGTTCCGATGACCGGTATGCCGGGTTACTATTTCGCAATGACTATCACGGTTCTCGACTGTACCGGATGCGGTTCTTGTGCAAACGTATGTCCGGGCAAAAAAGGCGAAAAGGCTCTGGAACTCAAGTCTTTGGAATCTCAACTGTCACAGCAGGAAAGCTTTGCATATGGTTTCTCTCTGCCGGTAAAACCCGAAGTCAACGAGAAATTCAAAGAAACAACCGTAAAGGGAAGCCAGTTCAAACAGCCGTTGCTTGAATTCTCCGGCGCTTGCGCAGGATGCGGCGAAACACCTTATGCAAAACTCGCCACACAGTTATACGGCGACAGAATGTATATCGCCAACGCAACCGGATGCTCCTCTATCTGGGGCGGCTCTGCTCCTGCAACACCTTACACCACTAATAAAGACGGTTTCGGTCCTGCTTGGGCAAACTCCCTGTTTGAGGACAACGCTGAATACGGTTATGGTATTTATCTTGCACAGGCAACATTAAGAAATCACTTAATCAGCAAGGTTCTTGAGCTTTCTAAAGTTGCTGAAAAAGCAGAAGTCAAAGCAGCTTGTGAAGAATATTTATCTACTGTCAATGACGGCAACGCAAACAAATTGGCCACCAAGAACTTGGTTGCTGAGTTGGAAAAATGCGGTTGCGACGCTGCAAAAGCAATTCTTGCCGACAAAGATTATCTGGCTAAAAAATCCGTATGGATCTTTGGCGGAGACGGTTGGGCATATGATATCGGTTTCGGTGGCTTAGACCACGTGATTGCCAGCGGCGAAGATGTAAACATTCTGGTATTCGATACCGAGGTTTACTCCAACACCGGCGGTCAATCTTCTAAATCCACTCCTACCGGTGCGATTGCACAGTTTGCAGCATCCGGTAAAGAGGTCAAGAAAAAGGATTTGGCTCAGATTGCAATGAGCTATGGTTATGTTTATGTTGCTCAGGTTGCTATGGGTGCTGATTACAATCAGTGTATGAAAGCGTTTGTTGAAGCGGAAAGCTACCACGGTCCTTCTCTCATTATTGCTTATGCGCCTTGTATCAACCATGGTATTAAAATCGGCATGAGTAAAGCACAAACCGAAGAAAAACGGGCTGTTGAAGCTGGTTACTGGCACTTGTTCCGTTTCGATCCGAGAACTGCTGCAGAGGGTAAAAATCCGTTTACGCTTGACAGCAAAGCTCCGACCGCAAGCTACAAGGATTTCATCATGGGCGAAGTTCGTTACAACGCACTGGCTCGTCAGAATCCGGAAAGAGCAGAAACCCTGTTCACAAAATCCGAGAAAAATGCAATGGATAAATACAACCATTTGCTGAAACTTGCAAAACTGTATGATGTAGAATAAAATACAGTACAATTTCTCGATAACAGTAAAAAACAGCAGTAAGATGAAGTTCATCTTACTGCTGTTTTTTTATAGCGCCGATTTTAGCAAAATTTCAGAAAGAGATCGTAATTTAAGTAGGCATTCATTCAATGCGTATGGTTTCACCGACTGCTGTTTCAAAATTTCGAATCCGTCCGTCAACTGTTTCCAGACGGATATGATATCCGTCTCCGGCGTGTTCTACCGTTACGGTAAAGCAGTTTCCGAAAGCGCGAATGTTTTTCAAGGTAATCCGTTTCAACGCCTTCGGAACGGACGGATGCAGTTCAAACGAGCGGAAGCCGCGCGGCACAAAACCAAACATTCCCTCGGTAATCACTCGGACAAAAAGCGCGCTTTCTGCTGACAAATGCCTCTGATTTCCTTCGGGATACGCTTCCACAGCATAAGGTACATGCTCGGTCAACAGGCGTTTATTTACATAGTATTCCAGAAATTGATACACTTCATCGCTATGTCCGGCATTCAAAATGCCTCTCAGCGCATACAATGTAGAGCGATCCCAAAAAGTATCATTGCCCTCTTCACAGACCAAGCCGTCTTTTCCGAACAGTCTATCCGACAGCAATGCGCGGATCGTTTCTTCTTTTCTGTCTAAGATTCCCATTGTCAGAGGGATGCAAATCCAGGACCGCAGCAATGTATTTTCCTTGTAATAACGATAAGTCTGATATCCGGAAACCTCCGCCCCGAAAAAGCGTTCTATATTTTTGCGTAGCATTGCTGCAAACTCCAGATATTCTTTTTGCTTATCCTGTTTTCCAAGCTCTGCGGCAATATCTGCTGCCGAAATCAATCCCGCATAAGTCAAACAGGAAGTACAGAGATTGGCGTCGCCCGATGCAAACCTTTCCTCCAGCTCGTCGGAATCAGAAGCGATTACACCGTCTTCATTCACTTTTAAGCGACAATAGCGCACACACCAATCAATAGCATCCCAATATTGCTCTGCCGTTTCCTGTTTCCCGTACGCCAATAAGAACCGGGTGACACCATATAGATACATCGCTGAATCCCCGCGGTCGCCTGCTCCCTCCCAAAGATCATTACCTTCATCTATGATAGAGGATGGTATGCGATACAGGTTTTCACCCATAAACGGCAGATAGAGTTTAAAAGCATTTTCACTGGCTGTATTTGCCCGATCATAGCCCAAAAACGGAAAAAGAGGTCCGGCATATTCAATTTGATCATTTGTCCAAACCGCAGCATAGTAAGCGCCGCCGCCCGGAGAATGAAGCGGTCCTGCCGCTGTGTCAAAAATGCTTTCTGCCGCTCTTAGCTTGGCAAAGCGAAACATACAATCTAATTTATCATCGCCTGTTTCCAAATCCAAACAATCTGAAAACATCTGATGTACCAGATCCATTCTGGCCGCCAACTCAGAGGCTCCGTCCAATCTAATCGGTTTTTCCATCGGCAGTCGTGCGCTGAAGATCAGGTCATTGACAACGCTGTCCCCCGGCACAAGTGTAACACCCGCCATTGCTCTGCTATCAATATCTACCGGATAAACACCCTTAGCACCCCGCTCAAAGCGGCGTTCACGGATGGCTTCACTTGACACAATCACCGGTTTTTGGGAGCAATTAGTGATCGTCACATGTTCAACATAAGCCTTGCTGTTACGGCAGGGAAACAGAGAACGCTTGATCACTACCTTATTGTCTGCATCCTTGGAATAAACATGGACAACCCCATCAAAAACAAACCGCTCGGGATACTCCTGTATTGTTTTGCCGTCTATGCTAAAAGACTGTATTTGCTCGTGATGGCACCCCAGGGTTGCGTAAGTATCTTTTGGCAATGTGCGGAGCAGCGGATACCGCAGCTCCCGATGCAAAGAAAGCGTCCCGGTATCATTTACACCGTATGTCACGATTGCAGCAATCTGATTACCTGCCATTTCGATGGTATCAAGATGGCTGTCTCCGCTGCAATTCCATATTATTTTATCGTTTTCTAAAATCCACCTGTTTCCCTGCATAACAAATCATCATCCTCTTGAAACCTTTTTATGCGATCAAATATTTTTATCAATCAAATAAGCAGCATAACTGGCAAAACCGTGATTGCAGCTGGCGTAATCGGTAATATTTTCCCATAACGTTCCGGTTTTTTCCGCCATGTAATAGAAATACCCTTCAATCTCTTGTAAACAGCGCTCTTTCAGCCCATATCGTGTCAGCACATCCAGCCGCAGATAATTGCCAACGAACGCGTTTGCGGGATAAATATCAGGATGCATTCCTTTTTTTACCCGGTCCGGTCCGAATTCTTCCGTCAACACCCGCCACAGTTCCGGATACTGCTCCGGCTTGGCAATATCAAAGAAAAAGGCATAGTACTGACAAGTTTCTGTCCTTTCCCCGGTTGCACGCAGACCGTTTTCGGTGCGAAGTTCATTATCAACGAAATAGCTGCCGTCAAAGGAACGATTCCGAATAACATCCGCAAGATATGCTGATTTTTCAATCAGTGCCGAATCGTGATATAATTCTCCTGCTGTTTTTAAAGTCGCCGCATACAGCATATTTGTCGGGAAGTTGACATCCTGCACCAATTCATTTGCCTTTGACCACTCCACAAATACCCAGTTTTCTAATTTTTCCAGCAATCCGTATTCATTCTCAAACGGCACAAAATAGTCCAACAAAGCATAGACCTTATCATGAAGCAAAGAGACAAACTCCTGATCGCCGGTACGTTTCAGATAGTCTCCCAGTTCAATGACAAACCACATCGCCCAGTTTGGAATAAAATTGCCGTCATACTGATCAGCCGGATAACACATTGGCAACATCCCTTCCGGAATGCATTTGAATTTCTCAGCCAGCAAAAAGTTCTCCAGAAATCCTTTTTCCATTCGGTTCTCACCGGTAAACAAATGCTCTACCCTTGCCGTAAAAAAGCTGTCACACAACCAGCCGGCACGTTCTCTCGTCGGGCAATCCATGAATATATCAGGAGCATTCTGACAAAAGGTTTCTATCGCCGCATCGTAAATCGCCGCTAGTTTTGTGTTGTCTCCGTGATAAGAGGATATGATCTGTGCCGGATAACGATATTCCAGGAGATGAATATCGTGAACAGTCATTTCTCCCGTAGTACAAACCAGCTTTAAAAAGCCAAAGCCAAAAGTTTCAAAAGAAAGGAAGGAATAATCACCCGCCTTAATATCAAGTCGGATCACATTCAGACACTCCATACTAAGCGGATCAACATCCTGATTAATCAGTGTTTCATCTACCATAATGTACAGTGTGCCGTCCTCTTTACAATGAATATCCATGCCGATAAATCCGGTCTTTTCAGAAGGCAGGGAAACTATCTCAAAGGTATTCTCATGCAATAAGGAAGTTCCTGCATAGAGATCTCCTACTTGCTGACGGTCAAAATACTCCATCTCCTGCACCTCATCGCTCAGGTGCAACTCCAATTCCTGCTCCGGAAAACCTTTCAACTGCTCCGATATGTTGGTCAAAGAGCGGTCTTTTTTGTAGCTTTTCGGTATCACACCGGTATGTACTCGCCCTCTGGATAGGACTTTCTCCGGAACAACTTTTGTAAAATGATTCAGCGGTATCCCACGCGCAACCATCTGTTTGTCTTCGGTAGAAACAAGCTGAATCTGCGTCTGTTCCGAAAAATCGCCGCACCGCCAAGCGTCTGCCCCCGGCTGTAACAGATAACTTTCACCGATTGCACGCTGAAAACTGAAACGCTGTATTTTGCGACGGCGCTGTTTTAGCACAAATCCAATAAAATTACCATCTTCTCCGGTAGCCGCAATGGTCTTTCCGTCTTCAAACAGCTCAGCCTGCAAAAAAGATGGCTGATCCAGTGAATAAAAGCTGTTTACATTGTAGCCGACCACCTCAATCGCCAAATCATTTTCTCCGTCTTTGAGCTGTCCAGTCAAATCAATTTCATCTACCCTATAATAGCCATGCGCACACCGTGCAGGTCCATAATAGACAAACTTCCCGTTTAAAAACAAGCGGTAAAAAGAAGATGCTGCCAGTTTCATGAAATATTGCTTTTCTGATTTCCGTTCCACTTTTGCATAAAACCCACAAGTAACATTTATTTCCCGCTCTAATCCGTCTGCCCATACCGGTCGGCTTTTGTGAAAAAAACCCATATTCACACCATTCCTTTTTCCATCATTGAAATTTTTATTCATGCATTGCATCGAAGCGCACATAAGCAAAATAAAATAGTGTTTTAGATATATCAAACTGTTTCCCAAAGCAACCCCTATTTTTCTCCTGCATTTTGCCGCATAATTTCAGCCCCATATTATCATATTTTCTGTTAAATATCAATTGCATTTTGTGTGATAATTTTGTTGTTTTGTGTGATAAAAAGTTGATATGTTCTGCTTAGTCATTGCTGACGGAACAGTAAAATAGTTTTCGATCCGTTTGGATCGAAAACTATTTAATAAAAATTTCCATTCCGCTTTATGAACAAAGATCTCAAACGGCACGGCCAAATCCGTGTTTTTTTACTATTGATAGTTCTCAATCAGCAAAGACAGGACATTCTGTGCCTGCGCTCGTACTAAAAAATCATTCGGATGATTGACGTTATTTGCGGTCATGTCAAAAAAGCGTTTCTTTTTCAATAATTCCTGATGCGTTTTTGTCATATTGGCGACAATCGTTCCGCCTTCCCCGCCGAGCGTTCCTTTTTGCTCCAATTCATACAGTACCGATTCATATTCTGCCTGATAACTTGCATCTCCCAATTTGATTTCAGGATTCGGCAAAGTCGTTGCAATCAAAATAAAGTCGGTCTGCTTACTGTACAAAGCACGCACCATTTCTCTGATCATCTTTATGTTACTCTGATAAGCCGCAGGTGTCAGTTTAGAATTTGTACCGTCATTCATTCCATATCCCATAATGACCAAATCCGGTTTTTGATTTGCCACTTTCACCTTGCAGTCCTTCAGCCCCTGTGTAGAATCTGTCGCATTTTCTGCCGGATTATACATCGTAATATTTGCCTTTGGATACGCCTGTTTCAGCCGCTGTGTAACCATTTCTGCCCATATTGGCATATTCGGCGCTACCCCAAACATACCGGACGCATTGCCGCCTTTGGTAATGCTGTCGCCATAGTAAACAATCTTCACATTTTCGCCTTTTTTCAGCTTATTGATTACATTGGGCAGATTATCTCCCTCATAATCGGGTTTAAATCCTGTCCACGGTTCAGAATGCAAATAAGTAACCGCTATCTGATTTTCATGGAAATAGGTTCCCTCATAAAACAGCGTGTATTTGTATCCCAACCCGGATTTCAATGCCCAACGATTATTATCATGACCGCTGTTAAAATAAATATCTCCATATTGAAACGTATGTATTCTCGAATTCTTTGTCAGTGTAATCTTGCCGTTTGCATAAGTGTAATCTACACCTTCTTCGTAGGTAATATTCAGCTTAGAATTTTTAACAGATAAGATTTCTGCCGCATTATACAACAAAGGTGCGGAAGATTCTCCTGTTTTGGGATCTTTTATAAAGTTTAAGGACTCGTTATACACTATATTTCCGTTCCAATAGGGAGTAGTATATTTTTTCAAATCATAGGAATCACATGTCATGGCATCAGACGACAGCATCGATTTAATCTGTGTTAGCGTCCGGGTTGGTTCAACCTTTGTGTTGGCTTTTGATATATACCCTGTCTTCTGCGATGAGGAAGAAGTTCCCTGACTGGACAGAGCGTTTGCTTTGGAGGACACTTTAGATGCCGCAGAGGAAGTCCGTTTTGATGACTCCCCGGCAGACAAGGTTGATTCGGATGATGTTATCATGTCAGCGGGCGATGATGATAATTCGGCTGTGCTTTCCATATTGCTGCTTTCCTCCAAGCTATCTGTCGCTGATGAATGATTTTGACTCGGTGTTTTATTATCAGAGCATCCCGAACACACTGCATTTAACATAAATACTGTCATCAAACAAGCGATCAGTTGTTTTTTATTCATTTTAATTCGCCGTTCCTTTCCTTGTTAATCTGCAAATCAAAACAATGATTACCAACCGGCCGTATCAATGTTCAATGCTTTGATTAATGTTTCCATTCCGCTTTTCAGTTCCGCATCATAACCTTCCATAAATGTTTGATCATCGATCATGCCGCGAATCCACATTTCCAATTGTTTAGACATTTTTCTCTGGGAATCATTGGTAAATCCGGTTACCCATTGACAATTGGAGATTTTCGGGAACGAAGATTGGAACCACTCGTTTAATTCCGGCGGAATCTGTGTTCCGTAAACCGCACCGATGCCGTCACCATGCGATTCCAAAACAACCATATCCAGATTCTCCGGTTTCGTAATCCATTGCAAATACCGGGCGCATACTTCTTTTGCACCCTCTCCTTTTTTATCTACTGCCGATTTTACAATATTTAAAGAAGTGCAAATCGGCGGCTGATAAGGACCTTTTCCATATTCTACATCCGCCGCGTATTGAGAAGTTTGACCGGTAGCTACCGGAACCGGGATAATGCCAAACTCGAAATCCCGCTTGGTATTCGACAACTCAGTCGGATAGCGCCATAATCCATCCTCCATCATCGCTACCTTACCTTGATTCCACAACGCTTCATAATCAGTGCTTGCCGCACCGGTCTGCAAAACATCGGTGTATTTTTCCTTCACCTTTGAATACATATCCAAAACAGCTTTGTTATTTTTGGCATAAAACTCGCCTTTATAGGCAGCCCTCAGCAGCTCATTCTGAGACATTGAGCCGTTTTTATCCAAATCCCAAACATCGATAATCTTGCTTGCATAAGACGGACCAAGAGAGAACTGAATATCCCAAACGTCAGTAGAGATTGTCTTATTTGCCGACCATGGCGCTACCGATATATAACCTGCTTTATTGATTTTCTTACAGATGGAAATAAAGTCATTCCATTCAGTCGGCGGAGTGATATTTAATTCTTTGAAAATTGATTTGTTATAGTAATAAGCTGTCGCCGTACCAGCATAAAGCGTATACGGAACTGCCAAAATATTTCCGGCGGCATCAGTGGTCATATAAGAATCCCAAACATAATCCGGAAACATCGCTTTCCAACTGTCATATTTATCTACAAAAACATTCTTCTCATCCAGCAACTCATTCAGACGATAAAACCAGCCTCTGTCCGCATGCTGCGCGCCGTGCAGAAAAACGATATCCGGAGCCGCGTCAGCAGCCACCTGGGTAGTCATCCAATACGGCCAATCTGAACCTTTGGTGCGTTCCCATTCAATTGTAACATTCGGGAACATCTTGGTAAACTCCTCTGCAATCACACCGGAGGAAAGAAAAACGTCCGGATCTTCTTCGGTGGCTTCGGTATTCACCGTGGGAGTATAGTTGTTCAAATCCACCCGAATGGTTATCGGCTTCCCATCATAAAGGACGCCGTACTTCTTCTCCGCTTCGGTCAGTTCTCGGTTCAGCTTCCCGTCGCCTTGTTTCTCTCCGCAGGCGGTTGTTGCCAAAATCATGCTTATACCGAGCACAACCGTCAACAACAGTTTGCCAAATGAAAATAATCTTCTTGACTTACTCATAATCAGAACCCTTTCTTCTTTTATCTGTTTCAATCAAAGATCCATTGTTCCAGCACCGCAGTCCTTTGCTCTTGCAAATCGTTTTCTGCAAACCCGAAACCACTTTTCAAGTTCATTGACTATAATTTCATAGCCGAACCGGTCAATCCCTGAATAAAGAACTTATTGGCAAAAATAAAGATAAAGATGAGCGGTATCGACGCGACCAAATATCCGGCAGTAATAATCGGATAATTTGAATTCGTGGGACCGACATAATTTAACATCAAACCGGCGGAAATCGTCATCAAATCGTTGTTTTTGATGGTGATCATCGGCCACATATAATCATTCCATGCGTTGGTTATCTGCATAATAGCAAGCGTCCCCATAATCGGCAATGACAGCGGCAGACAAACTTTCATATAAATTTTAAATTCTCCCGCGCCGTCAATTCGAGAGGCTTCAAAAATATCCTCTGGAATCCCCTCAAAAAAGGAACGAAGCAGAAATACACCAAATACAGGTCCCACAATCTGCGGTAAAATCAAAATCATGTAATTATCCAAACCGATTAAGCTCTTATAGAGCATAAAGCTGGGTACCAAGGTCAAAATTCCCGGAATCATCATTAAAGAGATGACTGCCATATAAAAAATATTTTTACCGGGAAAATGCAGCTTCGAAAACGCATATGCTGCCAACGAAGAAATAAACAGCATGCCAAGCGTTCCGCAGCCTGCTACCAGCACCGTATTCAGCATATATCTCGTCAGCTTTCGAAACGCATAAGCGATATTGGAAAAATACATCGGTAGAGTCGGGTACCATTTGGTTGCCTGAAAACTAACCTCATTTTTTACCGAGGACCAAAGCGACATTGCTAACGGATAAAGCATAATAATAAGTAAAAAGATAATAATACTGTTTAAAATCAGGGATTTCACCCGAGTTTTCGTTTTGTTTTTCATTTGAGTGGTCAATCCTTTCCGGTCAGATAATGCTTTCCGACCGATTTACATTCTGCCGGTTTGACAGAAAAACGAATCTATCATCCTAACTCCCGGTATTAATCCTTGTTTTGAGTATACTTATAAGTAAACGCAGTAAAGATGAATATCGCGACAAACATAACCGTACCGATCGCGCATGCATAGCCCATCCGTCCGGCATAAAACGCCTGCGTATACATATAATATCCCGGCACCATCGTGGTATATCCGGGGCCGCCTTCTGTCAGGATAATCTGAGTAGAGTAACTTTGCAGCGCCCCGATAATGCCCATAATGACAAAGTAACGTATCTGTCCCACAATCATCGGCAAATCAATTTTGAATATGCGGGTAAATGTGCCGGCTCCGTCCAAAACAGAACTCTCTATTAATGAGGATGGAATATTCATCAAGCCCGACATATAAATCAGTACGGAAGTGCCGCCGATCCAAGGAAATCCCATAAATATGATACTGAAAATTACATAATTCGGATCGCCCAGCCAATCAATGACCTGACCGTCTTTTAAAATGCCCAGTGTCTGCATCAAAGCAGTCATTAATCCATTATTGGGATCATAAATAAACCGCCATATCAAAGTTCCGACTACACCGGGCGCCACCATCGGCAAAAGTACCAATATCCGATACCAATACTGCATTCGGGTAGAAGTAACATTAAATATAAGCTCTGCCATAATAAGCGGCACTGCAACACCGATAATTAAACATGGCAGTTGTATCTTAACCATTGTTCCGATTGAAGCAAGAAAAACCTGATCCGAAAACAGCTCCTTAAAATTATCCAGTCCGATAAAAGTCGCTGTTCCGACATTATCCCAATCAAAAAACGAGTGATATAAACCGCTAAAAGCAGGATAATAGGAAAACATCAGCAGCCCGATCATCAAGGGAGCAATAAACAAATATCCCATCCGTCCCCGATAAATACGCTGCATCAAATTATTTTTTTTCATCGTAAGTATGCAATACTGTGTTTTTAGCGCAACACGGTATCAGCGCCCTCCTTCTTATGCAAATTCGATCAACCGAAAATATCATCGGTTGTGATCGTGGTCCCGTTACCCTGATTCGGCTCCGTTATTTTTACTGTTACTTCTTTCGTTGCAGGCACTGAAACAAAAATGGAGTTGCTCTCATCGGTAAACTTCAGCACAACATCAGTTAATGTATTTAAACTGGTTTTTAAATAGGGATAATAGAGAAAGGTAACTTCTCCGTTTTGATCGGTAACCAGGCGAGTACTCTTAAATCCGCCGCCGTTTTTAGACAAACCGTAAAGAGTATGCCCGCTTTTCACCTCTCCGTTTCGGGTGACGCGCAATGTAATTTCCACCGATGTTTGCCCGTCCGCAGGAACAGTTTCCGGCGTCATTTGAACCAATTCAATGTCATAACGATCGGCTATCAGCACATCAACGAAGTACAATCCGGCTATCAGTACTCCTATTGCTACTACAATTAACAGCTTATATCGATTTTTCAAGGTTTTTTGACACTCCTTTCAAACCCACCTGCCACTTCACCGTCACATTGATTTCAGTCCTGTTTTTCAGCAAAATAAAGATCTCATCTGTACTATCGGGTGTGACTTGATATTTCGCCCATGAAATGCCGCTCCAAATAAATTCTTTACAGATAAGCTCCGCCGCCGCATTTTGAAACTGAACTTCAAATCCGTCCGGGATGCCTTTATGCGTGCGAAGGGGCAATCCATTCTCTCGATAGAAGCAAAAAGTTACAGAATCCGCATCAGCAGGAATTGTCATTTTTTCCTCGAAACCGGAGCACAAAAGGGACACGCCTTCCCATTGCTTTACTGTCATGCGGTATTTCCATCGATAGACGGTCACCGAATTTGCAGGCAGTACAGCCGTGCAAGACTTCGCAAAGATTGTTTTTTCGCCCGATATCATCTGATCTCCGGCATAAATCTTCTCCCACTCCAGATTGTCTGCGAATTTCCATTCCTCCAAGCTCACTGAAACAATCTTTTCCATGTTACAGCAATTGACCAAAGTAATATATCCCTCATATCCATTGGAATTGCTGTATCCATATGGACGCTCCATATTCGGAACACCTAAAATCTGAGTGGTTATATTGTCGGGCCGACAGGTAAAGTCAAACATTTCCCGGCTGTCCCTGATAAATTTCCAATGCTGCTCGGTAAGATAATCAGTTTCCCCGTACAGATGCAGTTTCTGTCCGCCTCTGGAAATATTCATGATCCAACTGTCATAAAAGCCCTCTGTTTTCAGATTATAAATGGTTCCCGTTTTTCCGATCATCGTACCATGATCATCAATTCCTTCAAAAGGAATCAAAGATTTTGCAAACTGTGCAATCATGGCATCGGTATAATAAATAATTGAATTGGATAAATTCCGCGTGGGAACCTCAGACGGTCTGGGATCGCCGCAATAAATATAATTTAAATAGAACAGCCACCACGGAGATACCGTATATTTACACAGCTTTTCATCTACATAAGCCAGATATTTCAAATCGGTCGTGAATCCGTTATAAGCCAAAATCAATAAATTCGGATTGATTTTTTTCAGCCGTTCAATACCATGTAAAAAGTTTCGAACCGCAGGCTCTTTGGATTCTGTTTTCAAAGCCGAGTGGTAAGTATGTTCTTTATTTTCACATTCAAAATATGCAAAATCCAGTTTAATACTGGTCAATCTGCATTCGCGCATCTGCTGCTCGATACCGTCAAACAAAGCGTCAGAAACCTTAGGATCCGCCAGACAAAGCTTATAATCGCCCTCCTGTCGCTTGGTATATCCGTTTAGCTCCAATTTTTCCATATTTACGTCAAACCACAATCCCAAATCCATACCGCTTTTCTCAAGGCTTACAAGGAAAGGTTGAATACCATTCGGCCAAGTATTCTTTTTAAACGCCGTATAGGGCTGTTTTTCTTCATACCAAAAAGCATCCATTAAATAGGTATCGAATGAAACATTGTATTTTTCTTTTGCATCATTTAAGGAATGGAGCAATCGCAGCGCCATTGCTTCATCCAACGGGTCGCTGTCGGACAATTCATCATGAGCTGCCCAGTCACCGTATATTTTCAGTCCTTTTTTCGTTGTTACTCTGTTTTTTCGTATGTAGTCTATAAAGTCTGCCTCAATGGATTTACTGCTTCCGATCCCGTACACAATCGGATAAAACTCATATGTTTCGCCTTCAGCTAAGTCAATAAAAGGAGACTGCTCCAATAAAATCGTATCGTTGGTAATCCGATTGACAGAAGCCGGAAACTCAATTCCCATAAAAGCCATTTCATTAATCAGTATCGGCTGTCCCTCTCCGCCTCTGCGCAAAGGCGCATCACATTTACACAATTCTGTTTTGGCGTAACGGATACGAAGGGCTTTTTTTGCGGTAAAACGCATTCTTTTTCGGAAAACATCATCTTCTGCTGCATATACAACTTCTACTTCAAAAAAAGAATGATGGTAAGTTTTAAAAATTTTATTTTCCCGCTGATCAGATTGTCCTGCACAATTTTGCTCACTGACTGTAAAAGATGCTCCATTACAGTCAATCTGAAAAATAAACTCTGCCAGATTTTTTAATGTAAAACAGCCGTAATCCTTACTGCCTCGAACAAATATCTTGCTTCCGTTTTCATCAATATAAAGTTTTAACAATCCGGTTTTGCCCGTGTTATTTTCTATTTTCATTGTCATTTCCCCAACTTATAAACAACGGAAAAATGCTTTGATATCGTTGTTTATGAATTATTCAGTGAACATTAAATGCGACGCATACGGCGGACGGTTGCGTCCGCCGTACCAATCGGTTAATTTACTTCAGCAAGCATTTTCCAAAACGATCCAAATAGCGGAAGGATTCTCCTTGATAATCGCTCCAAAATACAATACTATCTCTGTTTCCGCTGCCCTGATCATCGTTAATAGCTATATCAATTGCGATTTCTTTTCCGGATTTGATCTGAGAGAAAACCAAGTCATACCACGGTATTGCCGCCTCAACGACATATCCTCCCGAGACTTTTTTCACCACAGAAGTGATCTTTTTCCCGTACTCGCTCATCATATTTGCGTCCCGGTTATCTTTTACCAATGTTGTTCCATCTGCGCAAAGTGACACAACATAAGACATCGGAGTAAGCGTAACCTCTGTTCCGCCAACCATATTATTGTTTACATCAATGAAGAGGTCAATACCATCTTTCCGCCAGATGTTTTCCGGTTTATCCAATTTAGCAGAGGTTGATACTACTTTATCCTTTACATTAGCATAAACATACAGATTTCCGGCATCCCACATGAATCTTACATCAGCCGTTGTATCAGTCGGATCACAGCCACTCGACCATTTCGCCGTTACCGTTTCCACCTTTGCCACTGTTGCATTTTTCCATGCGTCTTCCATTACGCCGTCAACTTTTGGCGCACCTTTCACCGCAGTAACAGACGGGCGAACCCATTTGGCAACGGTGGTTGAATATGCTTTCAGATTGGCGGCATTCGAAGTTTTTCCGTTAGGCAAAGTAATGGCTTTCGATAAAAATTCTTTCGGATTTACCGCCATGACATATCCATCCCATGTTTCATGTGTATTACGATGATCCTCGGTGTCGCTCGGCATATCTCCCATCTTATAGATCAAATACATCGTCTCGGTATCAATAATTCCCTGTGGATTTACTGCGAAATCAATGTTTGAACGCTGATAAACCTTAGTGTTATTTAAAGGAGTAAGCGCTTTTACTGCGGTTGCCAAATCATTATACGGCCATTTAGACAAATCTGAAGTTTCCATCACATAAATATTGGAATTGCGTTTCATGTTGGAGAAAAACAGATTCGGATTGGTTGCAAATCCGCAATAATACTTATTTGTTTTACTATTATACCGCACGCTGGCGCCTGCAATATTAATGATTTTCTGATGCTTGTATACATTTGTTTCCTGCATTTTCCATGGTCTGTCTTTTTCAGACACCGCAAGCCTGGTGCAATCGCCCTGACCGGTTGAATCGGTATAAGCAATATAGAAATATCCGTCTTTATAGAAAGCATCCGGTTGTCCGACTCCATAAACACCCTCTTTGATTACCGGGCTTTTAATAATCGGCTGCGGGTTGGAATTATTCGGATACATCGTAAAGTTTTTGCCGTCTTTTGACATTGCCAAAAACACATTATTGCCGAACTCAGTTGTGCTGCCGATACGGCATGGAGCTTCAAAGAACATATAATACTGTCCGTTTACATACACAACGTCTGACCAGCCCAGCATTTCTTTTATCCACTCAGTATTGGTGTCAATCTCTATAATTTTCTGGCAGTTCGTCCAGTTTTTCATATCCGTGCTTTCTGCATACCAAATAGTATCAAACGGACAAGCACGCGTCCACCACATTTTATAAGTGTTTCCGACTTTAATAATAGAATGTCCCCAGTCATATACGGTATCTATCGGATAGCCCTCTAACTGCATAACACCCAAATCCTGTACTTTCCAACTGTTAGCCACCGTTCTTTCTGCTTCGACAGCCTGTGTGCTGAAAGTCATGTTTTGGTATTTTGGTTCTGTACTGTTTCCGTTTCCTGAAAAATTAGAAGCAGAGGATCCTTTTGAGCTTGTCTTTGAATTGTTTGCAGCAGCTCCGCCTCCGGATGTATCAGAAATGGTATCTGATGTCAAATCGCTTTCCAAACCACTCTCTATATCGCTTTCCGTTCCAAGCTCAGAGGTTATTTCACTCAGCGTTTCACCGGAACCTGCCATGCTGGAGTTGTTTTTTTCATTCTTTTTACAGCTTGAAAAGACGGCAGATACCGCTAATATCAATACCAAAAGTAATGCTATTTTTTGTTTCATACAGTAACCTCTTCTTTTCTTGCCTGCCACCTTAACAATGACCGGCTTGTTTACTTAAGTTCTTTTTATCCATTTGTTTTTTTGAGTTTTCTGCCGCAGGAATCCCGCTTGATCAGCCTTCCCGGAATTTCTACTTTAATCGGAATTTTACGTTTGGACTCAATCCGATCCAATAAAATTTTCACTGCCAAGGTACCGATTTCTTTTTTGTAAATTCGCACCGTTGTCAACGGCACATCGGTGTATGCGGCAATTGCAATATCATCATGCCCCACCACAGCAACATCCTCGGGAACTTTATATCCCGATTCAGTTAACGCTTTAATACAGCCGAGCGCCATTTCATCATTCCATGCAACAATTGCCCGCGGCGGTTTGTATGCCTGCAACGCGGCTTTCACCCGGCTGTATGTAACATTAATGGTATATTCTCCATCAATCATCCAATCCGGATGAAACGCCAATCCGCTGCATTCCATAACATATTTACACCATTGGAATCGATTTTGATTCTTACTGGAAAAAATCAAACCGATATCCCGATAACCCAGACTGATAAGATAATCAATTGCCAGTTTGATACTGTTGTTTAAATTAACACCGACAAAATCCGATTCCTTATCGTAATCCTCTTCCATACAGACCACATACCGGGCAATTTGTTTGATTGCCTCCCGCAAGGCGGGAATTTCAATCTTACCAAGCAAAATAATCCCGTCCAGTTGGTTTTCAGCACTAAACTGATTGGTCAGCATCTCTATGTTAGAGTTAAACTCATTAATTGTCGCACTCATCACAAGGCGGCAATTGGATTTACCAACCGCCTCCATAATCCCCTCAACAATATGAGAAAAATACGGATGGCCCAGATTGGCTTGTGAAGCAAAGGTGACATAACCGAATCGAGCGCCGGGGGGATTTACATTTCCTTTTTTATTTGCCAGCCCCTGTGCATTTGGATCTCGTATATAACCGGTTTTTTCTATTTCCTCAATAATTTTAGTACGGGTATCAGTGGATATTCTCAAAGTTAAATCATTATTCAATACTCGTGAAACCAGTGACTTCGATACACCGCACCTTGTTGCAATATCTTGCATGGTAACTTTCACGTCATTGTCACCTCTCATAAAATATGACAGGGGGTATTCCGCAATTTCGTACCGGAGATACCCTGCGTCCGCCATACTTTTTCTTTGACTAATTCAATCTTTTCTTTCTGATCACTGTCAATACCGCACCGGCGGCGCCAAACAGCATCAACATCCAAATACTGAAATCCACGCCGGTTTCTGCCGGGGTATCAGTATCGATGGATGGATCGTTGCCGTCCGGGTTCTCGGGATCAGGGTTCTCACCCGGATCGGTGTTTTCACCCGGATCTTCAAATTTTGTGGAAAATTCTCCGGGCGCATATGCCGCAAGCAATTCGCCCGATGCATCATACGCGAGAATTTGGAACTGGTAAGAAGTATCTAATGCCAAATCGGTAAAAGCAAAAGAAGTTTCATCATACACTTTATAGGTTGCCACAAAAAACTTTTCATCCGGATCAAAATCATTCAGTGAGAATAGATTGATTTGATATTCATATGCATCCGGTGTTGCTTCCCAACTAATCTGTTTCGAAGTCCCATCCGGCAATGTTTCCGGTTCGCTGACTTTTGCATCGGTTGTTTTCTCTATTATTTCCGGCGTATCTCCCATGCCGCTGTCTACCAGTTTTGCATCTGCATAACCATTAGTCAGATTCCAGTTTCCGGAGGCAATATTTAATGTGTTCCAGAACACAACCGCGCCGCGTTGATTTCCATCAATATTATCATTGATATCAATGTCCAAACCGATATAATTGCCTGCTTGCGCTGTTTCGGAAATCGTCCATCCGATAAAGCCTTCATAAATATATCCGGTTTCGGTTTCCGTTGTTGCAATATTGAGGTCAACTCCCTGCATCATACCATTCCCGGAGCCGAAGCACTCGCCGTTTGCTCCGATCAAGAACGGAGAAGCTCCGGTTTTTGCCGGATTCTCAGCACCATAAGGTCCGTCGTCATCATTGTTTTGATCAATATACACGATAATAGAATCCTTGTCAGAAGTCTGTCCCGATTCGCAAGTAACATTTTTCGTAGAATCGGTGATTTCTACCCAGAAATAAATCCCCTTGTCATCCCACATTGCTTTCCATTTACCGGTCGTATCGGTCGGTCCCCAGTTAGCGGGAGCATGTTGGAAATTATTCGCAATTTCAGGAGTAAAGAAATCTACATTTTTCCAGATGACATCCTCTATACCGTCGATCATAGCGGATCCTTTTTGCAGATCGACTTTATTGACACCCAGCGGTGTGGTATGTCCGTCGCCCTGGTCGGTGCCGCCGCTTGAAACAGCGTCTCCTAAGACCACAGAACCAAAGTCGGCAGCGCCAGTGGTAAAGTCAAGGTCATTATCGCCCCATACCAAAATATTGTCGCCGTTAATCGCGTTAAACGCAGCGTTATCATGATAACGCACTGCCACTCCGATAGTATTGCCCTTCGTCAAAGCAGAACGATACTCTTCTCTGAACGTCGTACTGACCTCGATGTACGCTTTGCCATCTTTATATACATATTTGGCGCCGGTGTTATTGTTACCCAGGATGCTGACGGTACCGTCTTTATCTCCACACCAGCTCAAAACATTGTTGGGATTCTTGTCATCCGTTCGTACCCAACCGTTATCTCCGTCACTGTCTACATAAAAATAACTTACCGTTCCGTCCGGCAAACGAAATGCCATACGCACAGAGTCACGGATACCGCCGTCTACCGTTTTTCCGCCATCCGGAACAACCATCGCCATAAACAGCCGATCATCCGACCATTTAAATTGTACGTAATATTCCTCGGATACTGTTAGGGTATCGTTTTCATAAACACTCATATAGCTCTTTTCGGTAGTACCCCATTCTACCAAATTTCCGTCATATGCGACCGAACCGTTGTCCACCTTGTTGGCTGTGACAGACGGTTTGGTGTATGGAATATAAACTGTACCTAAGGTCACTTCACCATAAGGGGTAACAGAAGCAGCATCTGCATAATTGTTGGTAAAGTCGAGATCGTCATCGCCCCATACTAAAATATTGTCGCCGTCTACTGCATTAAATGCAGCATTATCATGATAACGTACCGCCACTCCGATTTTATTGCCCTGTACAAGCGCTGCACGACGGCTTTCCTGAAGAGTCATGCTGACTTCTATGTACGCTTTGCCATCTTTATATACATATTTGGCGCCGGTATTATTGGCATCCAGAATACTGGTGGTACCGTCCTTGTCTCCGCACCAGCTCAAGACATTGGTAGTCCCATCTGCACACCGTACCCAACCGCTATCTCCGTCATTATCTACATAGAAATAACTTACCGTTCCGTCCGGCAGACGAAATGCCATACGCACAGAATCGCGGATACCGCCGTTTACCGTTTTTCCGCCATCCGGAACAACCATTGCCATAAACAGTCGATCCTCCGACCATTTAAATGAAACATAATATTCATTTGACAATGTCAATGCCCCATTTTGGTAAACACTCATATAATTTTTTTCTGCTGTTGTCCACTCCTCCAGATTTCCGTCATATGTGATGGATTCATTGACGGTCTTATTCGCTGCTACCGCCGGGTTGGAATAAGCAGCCCCTGCCATAGGAAGCGCGCCCAGCATTGTACTGCCGATCATCGCTGCAGCCAATAAAGATGTGATAACCTTTTTCATGATGAACCTCCTAATATTTTTATTGAATAATGATTATTCTATTTAAATTATAATCAAAGTTTTAGCTAAATTCAACACTTTCTTGGTATACCGGTTTATCACGCGTAAAATCAAGATGATTTGCATTTATTGCACAATATGCATACAATATTTATAAAATCATACCGATCATTATGTAATAATTATCATTCATACCGCAATGATGAAATGTTTACCATACAACATAGTGCTGTATGGTAAAATTATCGAGTGTATCGGTTTACCATTATTATCTTGAAAGTCTTATATAGATCGCTTACAATAAAATAAAGAAAAAAACATCTTGAAAGGCGGCAATCCTCATGAAATATCCCTCCATTTTATACTGGAAATGGGACGACCAGCATCTACATACGAAAAGTTATCTGGATAAGATTGATGATATTGTCAACCGCAGTTGTTTCGATCACATCTGTATCACTACTCACTGGTGCGAAAACGGAATCGCACACGGCGGAATGCATGAGCATATCCGACTCGCTTGCGAAAGAATCCATCAACACAATAGAAAAATAATTTTTGAAATTGATGTGCGGGCTGAAAAGAAACTTTTTGCGGAAAAATTTCCAAACAGTCGAATGGGCTTTATATATTGGAAATCGCAGCAGCCTGATTCGTCGGGGCACAACACCTTTTCCTTTCCGATCAAAAAAGGATGCGGCGGAGAGCTGTTCTTCGGTGACAGGCAAGATGGAGAAGAGCTGATTGCAGCTTTTGCCTATCAAAAGGATGATAAAGGAAAAATTATCGAAAACAGCATTGAGTCCCTCAATGCACAAGCATCTCTTATTCGGCAGGATGACGAAACTGTCACTGTTTCCCTTCCCTATACCGAAAGAAAGGAGTTGTTTGTCGCAATATGTTCCTTTTATCGTTTCCCCGATTTTTGGTCTGCGGACTATACTTGCTTTCTGGATAAACTTATGCAAAAATACAGCGATATTCCCTTAGATGGATTATCCGTTGATGAACTGGGATTACTATGGTACCCGGATTTTGATTTTACACCCGGCAGCTATTTAATGCTGGATAATGCCCCTGTATATGGTCACAGCCTTGCTGAGTGCTTCAAACAGAAATACGCTATGTCTTATGAGAAATCACTTTTGTTTCGGTTTTGCAGCGCCGATGATGACCGAAATAAAATCCGCGCCATTAACTATTACTTCGATTTTATTCGGAGCGGTCTTTCTGAAGCAGAAAACGACTTTTATCTGAAAACAAAGAAATATTTCGGTCAGGACGCTTTTGTCGGAGTGCACAGCACATGGTATGCCATTGAAGAGGTTGCCAATACCCCTGAGGTCTGGAAAACCGGCATTACTTGGTGGAGTGCAAAGCGGGACTACGGATTTACCGATGAAATTATGCTGTATCCGGTGCGTACTGCCCTGGCACATAAAGAAAATGCGCCGATTTTTTATAACATGTGGTACGGCGAAGCAACCGGTGATATCGACACTTACTATACTGAGCTGTACAAAAACGCCCGGTTTGGCGGAAGAACTATCTCTCTGGGGTATGAATGTACCCATGAAGCTAGTGTTTTAGATCTCTATCCGACCGGATTGCTGGAAAGCCTATCCGAAATAGAAAAACATTTTATCACACTGGACAATTTGCAAAAATCCGCCGTCAACTGCGATGTTGCCATTATTATGGGCTTAGAGGCTTGCTGCAGCAGAATTGCGAACCAAAACGGAAACGGACAATGGGACATTTACCGTGGGGTATTAAAAGAAACCTTTACCTTAACGCGAGATATATTCAATATGGGGTATAATGTTGATATGATCGGCAGTTGTGCCGTAGAAGACGGCAGTCTTAGTATTGATGAGCAGGGCTATCTTACTTACGGGAGTCAGAAATATCATTTTGCAATCATCGCTTATCCCGAGTTTTGCAAACCGCAATTTCTGACGTTCATATCACAACTTCAAAATAGCAAAACAAAGTTCTGCGTAGTAGGGACACTATGTCGCAACTTTGAAGGAGAAAACGCAAGTCTTCCTGCCAATATCATACAGTACATTACTCGCCCGGACGCATATGATTTGCAGTATTTGTTGGAACAAAGCCATGTATCACGCAACCGCGTTTCTAACGGATGTGTATTACAGGATGGATCAATGATTTTCAGCGCTACAGCACCAAATAAACCAACCGGTAATCTATTTGAGTCCACTTTTACGGCTCATGGAAAAGAATATTTTTTACAGGCCGAAGACATTGTCTACCTTTCCTTTAAAGCAAACGGAGAGCCGGATACAATATGGTCTCCCCGCTTAATTGCCTTCCGGTCAAAATAATATTCCAATCACAGATACAACGTTTTCAGGCGGAGGAATTGCTCCTCCGCCTGAAAAATACGATGCCGCTTTCACCTAAAATCAAAGCACTGCGTGTCAATGACAACGTACTGTATTTTTCTAAATATTACAGCCATATCCGTGTTGGTTACTCAAACTTTTTTAGGATTATTTGCCTCAAAAGTGTTGACTTTATCAGAAAATTATGATATCATAATTTCTGTTGACTATCCCTGTTGTTGATAGCAATCGGGAGAGGTGTCCGAGTGGTTTAAGGAGCTGGTCTTGAAAACCAGTGATCCCGCGAGGGACCGTGGGTTCGAATCCCACCCTCTCCGCCATTCATAAATATTTGTTTTATATTTTCACCATAATGGAGAAGTACTCAAGTGGTGAAGAGGCGCCCCTGCTAAGGGTGTAGGTCGGGCAACCGGCGCGAGGGTTCAAATCCCTCCTTCTCCGCCAAAGAACCGGT
>JABLTO010097067.1_pt1 | contig 37105 bp, 34 predicted proteins | sample 7160091 | NCBI WGS metagenome assembly JABLTO01 (sample SAMN14651225, study PRJNA627086) | human gut metagenome | isolation source: feces | host: Homo sapiens
ATCAAAAATCGCATGTGAATTATAGTGAATTACTCCACCTCGCAAAGAGCTGGGGTAATTTTATATTCGACCGCAGGATTATTTGGCGCTTACGAGAGACATGCTATAGAGTGGATTTTTGCCTTTTGGAATATTACCGCAAGAAAACGACCTCCATCTGATAGGATGGAGGTCGTTGGTATTTGGATGGATTACAGCAGAGGAATCCCCGCTTCCTCACAAGCGCGCTTGGTCTCTTCGTCCCAGACGCTGCACTGGACTTCGCCGATGTGGGCGCTGCCCAGGAGGAGCATACACAGACGGCTCTGGCCGATGCCGCCGCCGATGGTGTAGGGGAGCTGGCCGTTGAGCAGTTCCTTGTGGAAGGGCAGTTCCCGGCGGTCATCGCAGCCAGCTAGGGTCAGCTGGCGATCCAGGGATTCGGGGCTGACGCGGATGCCCATAGAGGAGATCTCATAGGCCTGCTGGAGGGTGTGGTTCCAGAACAGCAGGTCGCCGTTCAGATCCCAGTCATCGTAGTCCGGCGCTCTGCCGTCGTGGGGCTTGCCGGATTTCAGCTTGCCGCCGATCTGCATCAGGAACACGGTGTGATGCTCCTTCACGAAGGCATTCTCCCGTTCCTTGGGGGTCAAGTCGGGGTACAGATCCTCCAGCTCTTGGGTGGTGAGGAAGGTGATCTCCGGCTCAGTCAAGGGAATCCGATTCAGAGTGGGATACATGCTGTGGAGGGTCTTTTCTGTGGAGCAGATGGCGAACACGATCTTTTTCACCGTCTCCTTCAGGTAGTCCACCGTCCGGTCTTCCACGTTGATGACCTTCTCCCAGTCCCACTGGTCCACGTAGATGGAGTGGAGGTTGTCCATGTCCTCATCCCGGCGGATGGCGTTCATGTCGGTGTATAGGCCGTTGCCCACGTGAAAATCATAGCGCTTGAGGGCCTGGCGCTTCCACTTGGCCAGGGAGTGGACCACCTGTGCCTCGGTGCCGGTGGCCTTGATGCTGAAGCTGACGGGGCGTTCCACGCCGTTCAGGTCGTCGTTCAGGCCGGTGGATGCTTCCACGAACAAGGGCGCGGACACACGGCGGAGATTCAGCTCTCCGGCCAGCACGTCGGCGAACAGACGCTTCGTCATGCCGATGGCCAGCTGGGTGTCGTAGGAATTTAAACAAGGGCGGTAGCCCTCAGGGATATATACCGTATTCATCGTCTCTCGATCCTCCTATCGTTGGCGGTGCGCAGGGCACACAGTGTGATTGTAACATAGGTGTGCAAGCGCCGCAACTATGTTTTGCAATATTTATGACGGAATCATTCATTTGTTTTTGTGAAAAAAGCAGTTGACAAACCGCTGGCAAGCGCCTATAATGACACTATCAACACGAGAAACCGAAGAGAAAGAGAAGTAGCCTGGCAAACGGGAACTTTTAGAGAGCCGCTGATGGTGGAAATGCGGCAGTTGCTGGCAGGTGAATGGGCTTTCGAGGGCGGCCTGAACCGGAACGATCCGCAGTAGGGCTCGACGGGTACCCGTCCCGTTATCCATTGGGCACAGGTCATACAAGGCGCCTGTGAGAAAATGAGCGGACATATCATTATGTCAATTTGGGTGGCACCGCAGGAGCGCAGCTCTTGTCCTAAAGAAACTAGGACGAGGGGCTGCTTTTTTGTTCCCTTTTCCACCCGTGTGCTCAGAAAACGAAACTACGTTCGGTGGCTCAAAACCTGAATCTCAATCATTCGAAACAAGGAGGAACACACCATGAAATCCATCACTAAGAAACTGCTGGCCGGCCTGCTCGGCACCGCTATGACCCTCTCCCTGGCCGCCTGCGGCGGCGGTTCCAGCAACGCTGGCACCAGCTCTGCAGCCGCAGCGTCCACCGCAGCTGCTGACACCGGCAAGACCTACAAGGTGGGCATCGTCCAGTACGTCAGCCACGCTTCCCTGGATCAGATCTCTGACAATATCAAGTCCGAATTGGACGCAAAGGGCAAGGAATTGGGCGTAACCTTCGACTATGAACCCTATTTCCAGAACGGCGAAGGCGACGCCACCGTCATCAACCAGATCGCTTCCGAGCTGGTGGCCGACAACGTGGACATCATCGTCCCCATCGCCACCCCCGCCGCTGTGGTCATGCAGACCGCTACCGAAGACAACAAGATCCCCGTGGTCTTCTCCGCCGTCTCCGACCCCGTCAGCGCCAAGCTGGTCAAGTCCATGGACGCCCCTGGCGGCAACATCACCGGCACCTCTGACGCCCTGGACACCGCTGCCATCTTCAAGCTCATGACCACCGCTGACCCCGACTGCAAGTATGTGGGCCTGCTGTACGACCAGGGACAGGACTCCTCCACCCAGGCCATCGCAGACGCCAAGGCTTATCTGGATAAGGCCGGCATCAAGTACATCGAAAAGACCGGTTCCACCACCGATGAGATCAACCTGGCCGCACAGTCCCTGATCGCCGAAAAGGTGGACGCTATCTTCACCCCCACCGACAACACCGTCATGACCGCTGAGCTGAGCATCTATGAATCCCTGGCTAAGGCTGGCATCCCCCATTACTGCGGTGCGGACTCCTTCGCTCTGAACGGCGCCTTCTGCAGCTACGGTGTGGATTATGCAAACCTGGGCAAGATGACCGCCGACATGGTGGTTGACGTGCTGGTCAACGGCAAGGATCCTGCCACCACTCCCGTGCAGACCTTCGACAACGGTATTGCAACTGTGAACACCGAGACTTGCAAGGAACTGGGTCTGGATCTGAACAAGATCAAGGACGAATTTGCTCCTCTGTGCACCCAGGTCGTGGAGACCACCACTGCGGAATCTTTTGAACAGTAATTTCACCACCGGTTTTTGAAACCGGTGGCACGGAACACCAATAAAAGGGTCAGGGTCCTTGGGACCCTGCCCTTTTGTCGGGTGGTATGTGCCTGGGGGAATGGGGATCGTTTTCCCGTGAAAAAACAATCCCAGTTCCCCTTGGCACAACCCCACCACTATAAAAAGGAGGAACTCCCATGGGTTCGATTATCTCCCTGTCCACCATTCAGACCGCCCTGGAGCTAGGCGTGATCTACTCCCTGGTGGCGCTGGCACTTTTTTTGAGCTTTTCTATGCTGAATGTGTGCGACCTGTCCACGGACAGCTGCTTTACCTTAGGCTGTGCGGTGGGCGCTACCGTCTCCATCGCCGGTCACCCTATTTTGGCCATCTTCGCCGCCATGCTGGCCGGTATCCTCTCTGGCTATATCACCGCCCTCCTTCAGACCAAGCTGGGGGTGGAGAGCATTTTGGCGGGCATCATCGTCAACACCGGCCTGTACACCATCAACATCTTCATCATGGGGAAATCCATCCTCAATATGAATAAGACCACCACCGTTTTCACCATGGTCAAGGATCTGCTGGCAGGCACGCCCCTGGAGAACTGGTCCCGGTTCCTCGTGGCCATCGTCTTTGTGGGCATCGTGGCGCTGCTGCTGGCCCTCTTCCTGCACACCCGCCTGGGTCTCTCCATCCGGGCCACCGGTGACAACGAGGACATGGTGAAAGCGTCCTCCATCAACCCCAACCTGACCATCATCGTGGGCCTGTGCGTGGCCAACGCCATGACCGCCCTGGGCGGCTGCCTGTTGGGTGAGTATCAGAAATCCTGTGACATCAACATGGGTACCGGCATGGTCACCATCGCCCTGGCCTCCCTCATCATTGGGGAGACTCTGCTGGGTCGTGGGAGCATCCCCGTCCGCATTGTGGGCGTCATCTTTGGCTCCTGTCTCTACCGTGTCATCGTGGCCATTGCCATGCGCTTTAACCTGCCTGCCTCCGCCCTGAAGCTGGTCTCCGCCCTCATTGTGGCCATCGCCATCGCTTCGCCCACCCTCCGACAGCTGGTGGGCTTCCAGAAGCTCAAGTGGAAGCGGAAGGCTCAGTACGGCGGCAAGAAAGAAAAGGCAGCCGCTGGAACGGAAAAGGAGGAGAAGTGAGTATGCTGAAATTGACCAACCTCCACAAGACCTTTAACGCCGGCACCGTCAACGAGAAGAAAGCCCTGAACGGCCTGAATTTCCAACTGGACAGAGGGGATTTTGCCACCATCGTGGGCAGCAATGGCGCAGGCAAATCCACCATGTTCAACGCCATCACTGGCGCCTTCTTCGTGGAGGATGGCACCATCGAATTGGACGGCGTGGACATCACCTTTGAAAAGGAGCATCGGCGGAGCAAGTACATTGGACACCTGTTCCAGGATCCCATGAAGGGCACGGCTCCCCATATGACCATCGAGGAGAACCTGGCCATTGCTTACCTCCGTGCCAGTACCCCTCACCACGCCTTTTTCAGCCGAGTGACCAAAAAGGACAAGGAACTGTTCCGAGAACACCTGTCCCTGTTGGGGATGGATTTGGAAAACCGGATGCGCCAGCCGGTGGGGCTGCTCTCCGGCGGTCAGCGTCAGGCGCTGACTCTGCTCATGGCCACCATCGTCACTCCTAAGCTGCTGCTGTTGGACGAACACACGGCGGCACTGGATCCGGGGACGGCGGAGAAGGTGCTGGAGCTGACCCGGAGCATTGTATCCGAGCGGAAGATCACCTGCCTGATGGTCACCCACAATATGCACCAGGCACTGGAGCTGGGCAACCGCACCATCATGATGGACGCCGGCCGGATCGTCTTTGACGTGAAGGGAGAGGAGCGCGCCAACATGACCGTGGAAGACCTGCTGCAAAAATTCCGACAGGGCGCAGGCAAGAGCTTGGACAACGACCGCATCTTGCTCTCCACCCAGACGGGCGAATAAAGCAAAAAGAGAACCCGATGAAGCACTTGTTCTTCATCGGGTCTTTTCACTGTATACCGCAAACCAACAGTTCCGCCAGACCATAGTAGACGACCACCAGCAGGAGCAGGTAGCCTAAGATGGGGAGGAGGATCTTCTTCCAGCTGCGCGTCCGGATGCCCTGGATGACCAGGCAGACCGCACCGGCCAGCGCCAGCAGCAGAAGGAAGCAGAGGAGCAGGGTAAAGGACATGGGAGCACCTCCTTTGGTGGGTCAGGGGAGGAGTCGATGGGAGTACTGCCGATAGCTCAGGCGGGTGAAGGGTTCCACCGGGTGGTCGGTGAGAAACACGCTCACGTCCTCTGCGGGAACCCACTGCCATGCTTGGAGCGTTTCACCCAGTACCACATTCGCCGGAGCGGGGTCGGGCAGCTGTACCAGGTAGAGCTGTGCGATGGCGTGATAGGGGATGCCGTTGTGGCTGTCCCGATAGCGCTGGGCGCCCAGGCTCTGCCACTGGGCATCGGTTGGGGTGAGGCCAGTCTGTGTTTGCAGCGTTTGCCGGGCTGCGTCCTGACCTTGTACGCCGGCGGCTACGAAATCACCGGGGACAGTCCACTGTCCAGGTGTCCAACTGTCCGTGTCAGCGCAGCGGAGGAACAAAAATGCGCCCGCTGCGTCCCGCACCCAAATGCGGGTGGCTAAGTAGAAGTTTCCGTCCTGAGGGGGTTGGGTGGTGGTGTGGGTCAAGCCTTTGACCCGCCCTTGGCAGTCATAGAGATCCATCCATTCCTTCATGTTCGTCTCCTTATATTTATAGCAGGCTCTTGAAATCAGAGAAGGGGAAGACCACACAGACTGCACGACCCAGGACGTAATCGGTATCCACCATGCCCAAGCTGCCGAAACGGCTGTCGGTGGAGCCGTTGCGGTTGTCGCCCATGACGAAGATGCAGCCTTCCGGCACGGTGAACTCCTTGTACACCATCCCTTGCTTCTCCTCCATCACGTCCGTGTCTTCCTGATTGATGTACGGCTCCTCCATGGCAACCCCATCCACATAGACCGTGTTGGTGTCATAGTTGATCTCCACCTCCTGGCCTTCCGTGGCGATGACCCGCTTCACAATGGCTTCCTCCATGAAGGACTCCTTCCGGATGACCACCACATCTCCTTGTGCCGGCGTGTAGCCCAGGCGGTAGGCGAGCATAATGTCCTTGTCGTGGAGGGTGGGGTACATGGAGCTGCCCACCACACTGTTGACCATGCCGAAGAAGGTAAAGACCATCACCACGGCCACCAGGACAAAGGTCAGCATTTGCAGCCAGTCATAACAGTCCCGCTTCCAGTTGTCCTGGCTGGGGTCGGGGACGTTGGTTTTTTCCTTGCTCATCGTTTCTCTGCCTTTCTGCGGGTGGGCTGTTTGGTGTGCCGCGTCTCTTCCCGCTCATCCACACGCAGAACCTCCACGCACTTTCCCGTGTCCGTGTCGATGGTGAACAGCGTGCTCTCCAGTTTACAGGGGCCGTCCGCCGCCTCGTAGCGCCGGGGGAGACCGCCTAAAAATTTGTTGATGGAGTCCTGAGGACGGATCCCCAGCACCGAGTTGGCAGGGCCAGTCATGCCCAGGTCGGTGATGAGGCCGGTGCCCTTGGGCAAAATCTGACCATCCGCCGTGGGGACGTGGGTGTGGGTGCCCCAGAGGGCGGAAATCCGCCCGTCCAGATACCAGCCCATGGCCAGCTTCTCACTGGTGGCTTCTGCGTGGAAATCCACCACCACCACATCTGCCTGCCCTTTCATCTGCTCCAAAATGGCGTCTGCCTTCCGGAAGGGGTTGTCCACATTGGGGTCCATGGAGACTCGGCCAATGAGATTGATGACCCCCACCCGCAGGCCGTTGACGCTCTCAAAAATGCCCCAGCCGTTGCCCGGCAGTTCCGGGGCGAAATTGGCGGGACGGAGACAGGCGCGGCAGTCGTCCAAAAAGTCGTGGATCTTGAGTTTGCCCCAGGTGTGGTTGCCCAGGGTGACCACGTCGGCGCCGGCGTCCAAAATGGCCTGCGCCTGCCAGGGAAGCACCCCAATGCCGGCGGCGTTTTCGCCGTTGACCACGGTGAAATCCACGTTGTGTTCCTGTTGAATCCGACGCAGACGCCGTTCTAAATAGGCCAGGCCAGCTTCGGAGACCACATCGCCAACCGCTAATATCCGTAGGAGCATAATGGAGTACCTCGCTTGCCATAAAAATGATTCTTTTAGTATACCCTTTTCCACAGGAAAGCGCAATTCCATATTGGTATCAAATCATTACAATTTTTAGGATTGTTCATGGGCGCGTGGGGTTTAAGGGGCAAAGAGGGGAAGTTCCCGGATGGGACTTCCCCTTTTTGGTGTTATTCTGTCGGAGCGGCATCCTTTCGGTATACCCGATACGCCACCTCTAGCTTTTCACATTGCTCTATCGCATACTGCGTTCCCTTTGAAGTACCATCCCAGAAAATCAGGACAAAATCCGCCTGCTGGATAATGTCTATCGTCCGTTTCAATGGTGCGCCTTTCCGGTAACGGCGGTAGTTTGGACGCAGCTCTGTCAGAGGCAAATGGTTTGCCAACGCATAGTTTCGGGCAGAGGTGTCCACCCCTTTTGCGCCGCCGGAGATGAGTTCAGTGGTGTCCGCTGGTAAGTAATCCGCCAGATTGGGGACGGTCAAAGTGCGGGAACCGATGACTGCAACACGCATCTGTATTCCTCCCAAAAAATAGATGTACCATAGCATCATGATGCATCTATTCTACACATTCCTGTCGAAAAAATCGTAACATGAACATATTATGTAGCTATTGTGAGGCGATGATATGGCGACAAAGAGTGTTTCAATACGGATAGAGGAGGAAATGCTGCGCAAAGCGGCTTATGTGGCGGACTATGAAGGGCGTTCCATCAACAGTCATATTTTGGTGTTGGTGCGCAGAAACATTCAAGAATTTGAGGACACGCACGGTAAGATTGAAGAACCCATCCCGCCGGATGTGAATGTGAAGCCGGTGGGGAAACATCGGAAGGTGGTTGGGTCGGCGAAGTGACAGCGAAGAAGGGAGAACCCCCGGCGAGGGTTCTCCCTCTTTTCAGCTACGCTGAAAATTCACCCTTTCCTGCGCTTTTTTTGCGCATGGAGTATTTCGCCGTCTGCGGACGGCGACCAGGGGTTTCACCCCTGGACCCTAGTCGCTTTTGAAAAAGCTCCGCAAAACTTAAAGTGCCCTGCGGGGCTTGTATTTCGCAAGCGTCTGCGTTTAGGAACAGAACCGATGTTTCCCGATGACGGTCAACAGCGGTCTTGACCAGATCCAAGCGCTGGTAGCGGTGACCGGGTTAAAATAATAGATCGCGCCCCCAGACGGATCCGCCCCGTTCAGGGCGTCTCGTGCCGCCTGGTAGGCGGAGGAGGCGATGGGCTGGTCGATCTGGCCGTCTACCATACAGGTGAACGCACCCGGTTCGTAGACCACACCGGCCAAGGTGTTGGGGAAGGAGGGGTGGGCGATGCGGTTTAGGATGACTGCGCCAACGGCTACCTGGCCGTCGTAGGGCTCCCCGCGCGCCTCTGCTGAGATGACCTTCGCCAGCAGAGCCACGTCCCCGCTGGCGTTCCCGCCGCTGGAGCCGGTCTGGCTGCTGCCGCTGTTCTGCCCGGTCTGTTCCATCCCCAGGGCTTTCAAAGTGGCAGGGCCGGCCACGCCGTCTGCGGTCAAGCCGTTTTTCTGCTGGAAGGAACGCACGGCTTTGGTGGTCTTACTGCCGTACACGCCGTCCACCGGGCCGTCGAAGTAGCCCCACCGCTTCAACTTGGTCTGGATGGTGGTCACGGCACTGCCTGAGTCCCCCTGTCGATAGCTGGCCGCCAGGGCGGACTGGGCGAAGCCCAGGACCAGGGTGTTCAAAAGTAGTATGGTGCAAAGCAGGGCACACAGCCGTTTTTTCTGCCGTTTCATGCTCTCGCCGCCTTTCCAAAATGCAATTCAGCCTTAGTTTCTCTGGTTTTTGGGGGGATATTCCCGTGAAAAGCTGGAAAAGCGCCTGATTTTTTCCCGCTGATTTGTTACAATAGGATCAGCAAACCCAAAGGAGGCATCGTGATGCATGATGAACTGACCCGCTCCGACCTGGAGAAGATGCAGGAGGAACTGGACGACCGACGCATTAACCTGCGTCCCAAGCTGCTGGAAGCGGTGAAGGAGGCGCGGGCGTTCGGCGATCTGAGCGAAAATTTTGAATATAAAGCGGCCAAGCAGGAGAAGAATCACAACGAACGGCGCATTCGTTATCTGGAGAACATGATAAAGACTGCCGTAGTGATTGAAGACCAGTCCGAGGACAACCAAGTGGGGCTGTTCGACCAGGTGACGGTCTACTTTGAAGAGGACGACGAGGAGGAGACCTTCCAGCTGGTGACAACGCTCCGACAGGATGCTTTGCAGGGACGCATCAGCAAGGAGTCACCGGTGGGGCAGGCGCTGTTCGGGCACCGAGTGGGGGAACGGGTGATGGTGAAGGTCAACGAGAGCTGTTCCTATCCCCTGGTCATCCGGAAGATCGAAAAGTGCGCAGAGGACGAGTCGGTGCCCATCAATCCCTTCTGATGAGAAAAATCCATCTTGTCCCCATCCCGCACCTATGCTATAGTAAACAGAGGCATACACAACGCCATTTTTCCCATGAATAGGAGGAACACAATATGAAGTTTGAATGTGCATTTATCTATGTGGCACCCGGCTGCAACCCCGCTAAGGAACGCGCTGTGGTGGAAGGCGACTCCATCAACATGAACGTTGTCGGCTGCGCAACCTACGCAGAGGCAGAAGAGATCGCAAAGGAAATGGTCGCCAAGGGCTGCACCGCCATCGAGCTGTGCGCTGGCTTCGGCAACGAGGGTATCGCTCGCATCAAGCGTGCCGTCGGCCCTGGCATTGCGGTGGGCGCTGTGAAGTTCGACTTCCATCCTGCCTTTGGCTTTAAGAGCGGCGACGAGATGTTCGGCTGATCGCTGACCAAAGAGAAAGAGAAGCGAGAATGAAATTGACAAAGCAAGAAGGCAAGCCGCGGAAGAAGTGGAAGCGACGGCTTTTGACCGTCTTGGCGTGCTTCCTGGTGCTGTTTGTGGCGGTGGCCATCTTTGCCCCGTCCAATCAGGACAAGTATGACCAGGCGGTGACGCTGGTGACAGAAGGGGAGTACGACAAGGCGACAGAGCTGCTGACCGAGCTGGCGGACTACGAGGACAGTCAAGCCATCCTGACCTACGTCCAATGCGCGGAGAAGGCCAAAACCTGTTCCGGCAGCGACTGGGCGGCGCTGAACGCTACCCTGGGTGACTTGAATCTGGACGCCAAGGAGCTGCAAAAGCCCCTGGCAGAGCTGAAAGAGCAGGCAGAGGTGGAACAGACCGCCTACGAACAAGAGCAGGCGGAGCAGCAGGAAGCGGAGGACGTGATGGCGGAGATCGACGGATTGGCCGATCTGGACTATCAGGTCTCCGCCCTGGAGTCCTCTCAGAAGGCCATCCAAACCGCCCGCACCCACTACGACCAGTGCAGCCAGTCGGTACAGGCGCGTATCACCAACTATGATGCCCTGAAACAGGCGGAAAAACAGATCAAAAAGACGGCTAAGCTGGATGAAGAATACCAGAAGCAGGCGGAGCCGGTCATCAAGGGCATCCAAGTCCTGGGCACGGTGACGCTGAACAGCAAGAGCCAGCTGGATCAGCTGACCGCCCAGTACAAGGCTCTGCCCAAGGACTGCCAGGCCTATGTGACCAACTACGACACGCTGAAAGCCGGCAACGCAAGCTATGAAAAGCTGAAAAAGCAGTACGATGCGGATCAGAAGGCGGCGGCTGAGAAGGCAGCAGCACAGAAAGCCCAGCAGTCCAAGAAAAACAGCTCCAGCGGCTGGGAGAACTCCTCCGGCAACGGCAAGACCTCTTCCGTTGGCGGAACCGTCTACTGGACGCCTGGCGGCTCGGTGTACCACAAGCGCACCAGCTGCCCGTCCCTGGCTCGTTCCAAGACCATTTATTCCGGTTCTGTGGCCGAGTCTGGGAAATCCCGTGGCTGCAAGAATTGCTGTAAGTAATCGAATCCCATCAGACCAAAAGGACACCTCTTTGGAGGTGTCCTTCTTTACGCTGCGGCGAACATTTGCTATACTAAGACCAATCCAAATGCAGACAGAGGAGGTACTGCTATGTTACAGGGAAAGACGGTGGTGCTGGGGGTCACCGGCGGGATCGCCGCGTATAAGATGCCCAACCTGGCTTCCGCGCTGGTGAAGCTGGGGTGCAATGTGCAGGTGCTCATGACCCAGAACGCCACGCAATTCATCACGGCGGTGACCTTTGAGACGCTGACCGGCAACAAGGCGCTGGTGGACACATTTGACCGGAATTTCTCCTTCCAGGTGGAGCACATCGCGGTAGCTGACCAGGCGGATCTGGTGATGATCGCACCTGCCACGGCCAACGTCATCGCCAAGCTGGCGCACGGCCTGGCGGACGATATGCTGACCACCACCGTGCTGGCCTGCAACTGTCCCAAGATCGTGGTGCCGGCCATGAACACCAAGATGTACGAGAACCCAGTGACCCAGGACAACCTGAACATCCTGCGGCGCTATGGCTGGGAGGTGGTGGAGCCTGCCAGCGGGTATCTGGCCTGCGGCGCCGTGGGCAAGGGGAAGCTGCCGGAGCCGGAGGCGCTGCTGCAGGTCATCCTCCACAATCTGGCTCATGAGAAGGATATGGTGGGCAAAAAGGTGCTGGTCACTGCTGGCCCCACCCAGGAGGCACTGGATCCGGTGCGCTGCCTCACCAACCACTCCAGCGGCAAGATGGGTTACGCCATCGCCCAGGCGGCGGCACGGCGTGGGGCGCAGGTGACGTTGGTGTCCGGGCCGGTGGCGTTGAAGCGGCTGCCCTATGTGGAGACGGTGGACGTGGTGTCCGCTCAAGAGATGTTTGAGGCAGTGACGGCGCGTGCGGCAGAGCAGGACATCATCATCAAAGCGGCTGCCGTGGCGGATTATCGCCCGATGGTGGTAGCGGAGGACAAGATGAAGAAGTCCGACGATGCCCTGTCCATCCCGTTGGAGCGCACCCAGGACATTCTGGGCTGGCTGGGACAGCACCGGCAGCCGGGGCAGTTCTTGTGCGGGTTCTCCATGGAGACCCAGAACATGGTGGAAAACTCCCGCAAAAAGCTGGAGAAGAAGCGGGTAGACATGATCGCGGCCAACAATCTGAAGGTGGAAGGGGCGGGTTTCGGTGTGGACACCAACCTGCTGACCCTCATCACCAAGGACGGATTGGACGAGCTGCCCATGGTGACCAAAGAGGCAGCGGCCGACCTGCTGCTGGACAGCATTTTGAAGCGGATGGAGGAGTCGTGATGGAACAGCGGAAAGAGTTGCTGTGCGGCCTTCCGGCATTGGTGCTGGGAACGCCGTCGGAACGGGTATTCTTCTATGTCCACGGCAAGATGGGTAGCAAGGAGGAAGCGCTGGACTTTGCCGCTGTGGCAGATGCCCACGGCTGGCAGGTGGTGTCCATCGACCTGCCGGAACACGGGGAGCGGAAGGGCTTGCCGGAGCTGTTCACGCCCGTCCAGATCATTCCGGAGCTGCAAAGGGTATATGAGACCCTGCGCAGCCGCTGGAAGACGGTGGGGCTGTATGCCACCAGCATGGGCGCTTGGTTCAGTATGCAGGCGCTGCCGGGGGAGGAGCTGGAACGGTGCCTGTTCGCCTCGCCGGTGGTGGATCTGTGCCAGCTCATCGAGAAGACCATGGCGTGGAGCGGCGTGACCTTGGAACGGCTGGAACGGGAAGGGAAAGTGATAGCGGACAATGGCGAATCCTTCTCCTGGCCGGTGTATGCCGATGCCAAAGCCCATCCTATCACCCATTGGGCACCTCGTACCACCATCTGCTTTGGGGAATTGGATCATTTGACCGACCTGGACACCATTCAGACTTTTGCAGAGCGATTCCACTGTGAACTCTGTCTGCGGAAGGGCGGGCGGCACTGGTTCCACACGGAAGGAGATTACCAGCAGCTGCGGGCATGGGAGACACGCTTTTTGACCAATCAAGCATAAAGAAAACTGCCTCGGAAGCGGATTCCGAGGCAGTTTTTTATACTGTGTCAAGGTAGATTCTTGCGTGGAACGATCGCGCAGCGCCGTAAAGCTTTTTTGCTTCCTTTTTTCTCGAAAAAAGGAAGTTAGGCGAGAATGGCCTTGTCGTTGGCAAATTCTTCGCCGCTGACCAGCTCGAACTGGTGCATCAGGTCGGGCACCGTCAGCTTCTGCTTGTCCTCGCCGGAGATGTCCAGGATGACCTTGCCTTCGTGCATCATGATGAGCCGGTTGCCGTGGGCGATGGCGTCCTTCATGTTGTGGGTGACCATCATGGCGGTCAGCTTCTGCTCCTGGATAATGCGGTCGGTGGTGTGCAGCACCTTTTCCGCGGTCTTGGGGTCCAGTGCCGCCGTATGCTCGTCCAGCAGCAGCAGCTTGGGCTTGCGCAGAGTGGCCATGAGCAGGGTCAGCGCCTGACGCTGGCCGCCGGAGAGCAGGCCGACCTTGGCGGTCAGACGGTCTTCCAGACCCAGGTCCAGCTCCTTCAGCAGTTCCCGGTAGTGTTCCCGTTCCGCCTTGGTGACGCCCCACTTCAGGCCACGGCGGGAGCCGCGGCGAGCGGCCAGCGCCAGGTTTTCGTCGATGCCCAGGATGGCGGCGGTGCCGGTCATGGGGTCCTGGAACACACGGCCCAGGTAAGCGGCGCGCTTGTGTTCGGGCACACCGGTGACGTTCTGGCCGTCAATGAGGATGGTGCCCTCGTCCACCGGCCACACGCCGGCGACGGCGTTCAGGGTGGTGGATTTGCCGGCGCCGTTGCCGCCGATGATGGTGCAGAAATCCCCATCGTCCAGGTGGAGGTTCACGCCGTCCAGCGCCACCTTCTCGTTGATGGTGCCGGGGTTGAATGTCTTATGAACATTGATGAGATCAAGCATTGTGCTGCGCTCCCTTCTTTGCCGCCTTCTTGAAGGAGGACTTGGATTGGCCTTTGAGGTAGGGGACTGCCAGGAAGATGGCCACGATGACTGCGGTGAACAGCTTCAGGTCGTTGGAGGGCAGCTTGAGCCAGAGGACGACGCCCACCACGATGTAGTAGATGATGCCGCCAATGACCACAAAGGACAGCTTGCCGAAGAAGTTCAGGTGCTTGCCCAGCAGGGCTTCTCCGATGACCTCGCCGATGATGACGGCGGCCAGGCCGATGACGATGGCGCCGCGGCCCATGTTGATGTCGGAAAAACCCTGATACTGTGCCATGAAGCCGCCGGACAGAGCGACGAGGGCGTTGGACAGGCTCAGTGCGATGACCTTGGTGACGCTGATGTTGATGCCCTGTGCCTTACTCATAGCCGGATTGCAGCCAGTGGCACGGATGGCACTGCCCTGTTCGGTGCCGAAGTACCAGTAGAGGGCAGAGATGACGATGGCGATGAGCACCAGGGCGATGAGAATGGAAGCGGTGATCTTCCGGGAGGAGAGGAGCAGGGGATACTGATCCACGCTGACGGCCAGATTGGCCATGCCCATGATGTTCAGGTTGATGGAGTACAGGGCGATCTGGGTCAGGATACCGGCCAGGATGGGCGGGATGCCCAAGAGGGTGTGGAGCAGGCCGGTGATGAGTCCGGCAGCCAGACCGGCCAGGATGGCGATGAGCAGGGCAGCGGGGACGGACCAGCCGTGGAGGATGAGCACCACGGTGACCGCGCCGCCGGTGGCGAAGCTGCCGTCTACGGTCAGGTCAGCGAAGTCCAGCAGACGGAAGGTGATATAAACCCCCAAGGCCATCAGACCCCAGATCAGGCCCTGCGCCACGTTGCCGGGCATAGCGCCTAGCAAATTTAAGGGGTTGAGGGAAGCAAGATAAGACATAACGGTTCCTCCTCAATAATTGTAGGATAACAGTGACAGGACTGGATAAAAATGCAAGAGAAAACCCAGGGTGTCAGAAAACAGGCATGGGGGTGCCATGGGAATATGGCACCCCGATCCTTTTGGTGTATAGGAAAGAGAAAAGATAGAAAACTGTAACTTAAATGGATGAAAGTGTGCAGTTTTTTGATTTGCGAAAGGGTTTGGATTACTTTTCCGCTTCAATCGCCACGTAGTCAGAGGGAACCTTGACGCCCAGCTTTTCACAGCGGTCTGCCATGTACTGATAGGTGGTCTTGGGTGCGAACTGAATTTCGGTGGTAGCGGGGTCAGCGCCGTTGACCAGGACTTCGTATGCCATGTTGCCGGTGACGACACCCAGGTCATAGTAGTCGATGGAGAGGGTTGCTACGCCGCAGCCAGTGCAGATGCCGGATTCGCCAGCCACGATGGGCACCTTAGCAGGTTCGGCAATGTTGTTGATGGATTCGGCACAGGAAGCGGCGGTGTTGTCGGTGGGGACATACAGGACATCGCTTTCGTCACAAGCGGTCTTGGTGACGGCTGCTACGTCGTTGCTGTCGGCGAAGGTGTATTCCTTGCAGGTGTAGCCAGCGTCAGTCAGATACTTGGTGATCTCGGTGGACTGATACTTGGAGTTGGGTTCTGCGGAGCAGTACAGGATACCCACGTTCTTCTTGTCAGGGAACAGGGTCTTGATCATCTCAGCCTGCTTGTCCAGGGGAGCCAGGTCAGCGGTGCCGGTGACGTTGGTGCCAGTGGTGCCCTTCCAATCGGCGATGGACAGTGCAGTACCGTAGTCGGTGACAGAGGTGCCCAGGATGGGAATGGAGTTGGTGGCAGCGGTGGCAGCCTGGAGAGCGGGGGTAGCGTTGGCCATAATCAGATCCACCTTGCTGGAAACGAACTGGTTGCAGATGGTGGCGCAGGTGGCAGAGTCGCCGGCGGCGTTCTGTTCGACGAACTTGACCTTGTCGCCCAGCTTCTCGGTCAGAGCGTCCTTGAAGCCCTTAGTGGCGGCGTCCAGAGCGTTGTGCTGGACCAGCTGGCAGATGCCGATGGTATAGGTCTTGTCGCCAGTGGCAGCAGCGGAGCCGGAAGCGGCAGGTGCGGCGGAGCCGGCGGGGGTGCTGGTGGTGGCAGAGCTGCCGCCGCAGGCGGACAGTGCCAAGGTCATGGCACAAGCCAGAAGCAGAGCCAAGAGCTTAGATTGTTTTTTCATGGTAGTGATTCCTCCTATTTACTTTCTCGATATGATGCTTTTATGTAGCACCGCTTTTATGTACGAAAGTGATATTGTCATTATAGGCGCGCCTCATAGTAAAGTCAAGGGCAAAAGAGCTGTAAAAGCGAGAAAAGGACGGCCTGAAATTGTTCGATTCGACCAAACAGAGTGGGGAAATGATGGGAATAATAGGGGAAGAAAGGAAAAATGCCGGGCAAAATGCCCGGCGAAACTGGTCTTGCGGGCATCATTTACCCTTCCATGTGGCGTCCTAGGAAGCCGGAGATGGTCTCCAGCAGGGTCCGTTCGGTCTCGCTGGGGACCCAGCTCCCTTCGGTGTCCGCTAGCAAAAGACAACCCAGCACATCGCCTTGGGCGATGATGGGTGCGGCCAGGGAGACGAAGAGGCCGGATTTGCTCTCCGTGACCAGGAAGGGGGCGGCACCGGCCTGGTGCTCGTAGAGCTGACGGGATTCCAGGATGTTCTCCAGAGTAGGGGAGATGGGTTTCTCCATCCATTCCCGCCGCACCAGACCAGCCAGGGCGATGATGCTGTCCCGGTCGGTGATGATGGCAGGCTGATGAACGGTCTTGTGGACAGTCTCGCAGATCTGGCTGGCAAATTCGCTCAGACCGCCCATCATGGAATATTTTTTGAAGATCACTTCCCCGTCCTTGTCCGTGTAGATCTCCAACGGGTCGCCCTCCCGGATCCGCATGGTCCTGCGGATCTCCTTAGGGATGACCACCCGGCCGAGGTCGTCGATGCGGCGGACGATACCGGTAGCTTTCATATGGCACTCTCTCCTTATCTATATTGCGGATACGGATGTTATTGTTGCCCATGGGTGGGAAATTATCCACAAAGGAAAGAGGATGCGCAAAAAAGAACGATTTTGGTGGGGAGGTTACGGCAGCGTGATGTAATGGATGGAACAATGGCGTCTTTCGTGCCGTGCTTAAAATTTATAGCACAATTCTCGTCATCTTGCAAGGTGCCGCAGCGATAGGCATCTGCCTGGTTGTTGCGGCTCATCTAGAACATGTAGAACATGGGACTGCCGCAGTCCCCACAAAATAGAAAGCCGGAATAACCAGCGGTGTTGTGCTGACCGGTACCAAAACGGATATCATTTTGAAGGCAGTCAATGAATACTTGATGGAGCTGGCCAAAGAACAAATCAGGCTAGCGTTTGACCAATCAGAAAAGGAAGTGGCAGACCTTCACCAGAGAACGAAAGAAGGGATAGAAACTGCCCGGCTTAATGGGAAGCAGATTGGTCAGCGTCCCGGCGCTAGGCTAACAACGAAGAAAAGTTTTGCAGCCAAAGAGGTGATCCGAAAGCACGCCAAAGCGTTCCACGGTACACTCAGCGATAGGGAGTGTATGAAGTTAGCAGGTGTATCCCGTAACACCTATTATAAATATAAGAAGGAAATTAAGCGTTTGAATGGAAATGGATAGAATGGAACGTAGAAGAAAAAGAAACGCCCCGACGAAACATAACTTCGTCGGGGCGTCATTTTAAGAGGTTATGCGGTGCGTGGAACATAAGGGAGGAGCCAGGAAAGGTGGGTCTAACCACAGGTATCATGATTGTGGGGAAAAATTCGACTGTACTACTCCGTATTATACAGTTTCTTTTCTGCTTGCCCCCCTGCTGTCCGCACAAGCTGGGCCGGTTCAGTTTAGTCTGGTATGCTCAGCGCACGGGATGCATTTGCGGTGGCTTCTTTGAGGGCGGCGACGCAACGATCCTTATTTTGCAGCATCCGTGTGCTGGGGCCGGAGACGCAGAAGGCGGCGATAGCTTCCTGGTTTGCGTTCAAAATAGGTGCGCCAAAGCAGGTCAATCCCACTTCAAATTCCTCGTTGTCAAAGGCATAGCCCAGTTCACGAATCTCGCTGAGTTGCTGATAAAGAGTCGCTACATTTTTAATGCTATGAGGGGTGCGGGCCTCGAAAATGACGTGTTCGGCGTAGTTTCTTACAAAGGAGCAGGGCTGAAATGCCAACATAGCTTTGCCACCGGAAGTGGCGTAGAGGGGGCGGGACTGCCCCACGGCGGAGCTGACGCGCACCTGGGCTTTGCCAGGCAGGTTGTCCAAGAAGAGGGCCTCGGTGTTGTCGGTGAGCATGCTCAAATGGCAGGTTTCACTTGTGGCCTCGTTGAGTTCTGCCAAGAAGGGGTGCATGATGCCTGCAAGCTCTCGGCGGTCGGTCATGAGCATTTTTATGGAGAAAAATTTCACCCCCAAGCTATAACGAGCGTTGGGATCTTTGCGTAAAAAGCCTCGGTTTTCCAGCGTGGTCAATAAACGAAAGGCGGTGCTTTTGCCGATGCCGCTCAACTGGGCGACTTCTTGCGCACTGAGGGATTCGTATTCACAGAGGAGATCGATAAGGGACAAGGCTTTGTCCACAGACTGGAGGATGTACTGCTGATTTTTTTCTTCTTTCATTAAGGAAAACCTTTCGTCCGGTATTGTGGAACGCGCAATACCGGACGCCTTTCTTTCTATATGGAGTGGGTGTTTTATGTGAAAATTGAAGTTCACAATACGGTTTTTTAAGTTCATTATAGCATGATTTTGAAAATATGCAAGAAAAAAGTTTCTTCTGGTTTCTGTATGTGAACTTTTGTGTTATCCACCAAAAGCGGAAATCGGATTTTGGTGCTTTTTTGGATTGACGAATGGAAACGGAAATGTTACAGTTTTAACAAGCTCACAAAGCGGAACGGCGGTTTCTGAATGCGAATTTGCGAAAACAAGAATGCAATACCGCTGGAAGGACTGGTTTCGGGAAGAAAGCATAAAGAAATCAGGGAAAACAGATGAAAAAAGGAAGGATAATCATGCTGAAAAAATTGTTTGAACCGATTCAGATCAATGGCCTGACACTGAAAAACCGTATGATGGTTTCGGCGATGGTGACACAGTACTGTGGGGAGGACGGATTGCCTACAGAAAAGTGGATTCAGTACATGGAACACAAAGCTAGAGGCGGCTGGGGCCTGGTCTTTACGGAAAACTACGGTGTGACAAAGACGGCGAACTCCTTTAAGCGTCAGGCTGGCCTGTGGGAAGATGAGCAGATCCCCGCACATACTGAGTTTGTCCGCAGAGTCCATGCTGCTGGCGGCACCATCGGCTGTCAGCTCTATCATTCCGGCCGACAGAACACCACGCGGGTTGCCGGCGTCCGTCCAGTAGGTCCTTCTGCCATCCGAGAACCCAGCATGAAGGAAATTCCCCATGAATTGACCACTGCGGAAGTGAAGGAACTGGTGGAAGCCTTCGGTGACTGCGCATTGCGCGCCAAAAAGTGCGGCTTTGATATTGTGGAGATCCACGGTGGTCACGGCTATCTGATCAACGAATTTGTTTCTGCTTTCTCCAACAAGCGCAGTGATGAATATGGTGGTACCTTTGAAAATCGCTGTCGCTTTGCCCTGGAGATCGTCCGGAATGTACGGGAAAAGGTGGGCGCAGCGTTCCCCATCTCTTTCCGCCTGTCTACCAATGACTATGTAGAAGGAGGCACCACCCTGGTAGAAGCCCAGGCACTGGCGCAGCTGCTGGAGGAGGCCGGGGTAGACCTGATCCACTGCACCCAGGGGATGTATGTTTCTAAGCACACCCTCATCCCGCCCTCTTCTGTTCCGAAGGGCGCCTTTGTGGATAACGCTGCTGCGATCAAGGCTGTGGTGAACATCCCAGTGGTGGCAACCGGCCGCATCAATGACCCTATTCAGGCCGAATCCATCCTGCGCAGCGGCAAGGCCGACCTGGTGACTATGGCGCGTGCTTCTCTGGCCGACCCGGATATGCCCAACAAGGCAAAGGAAGGGAAGCTGGATGATATTATCTATTGTATCGGCTGCTGTCAGGGCTGTACCGGAGAAAACGCCCGTGGCAATCAGATCCGCTGTCTGATGAACCCGCTGACTGGTATGGAAGATGAATACGACCTGTCGCCGGCTGAACACAAAAAGAAGGTGGTCGTGGCAGGTGGCGGCATCGCTGGCTGTGAAGCGGCTATCGTGGCGGCCATGCGTGGTCATCAGGTCACGGTGCTGGAGCAGAGCGATCGGCTGGGCGGCCAGTGGCTCATGGCTTCCGTGCCTCCCGGCAAGAGCGAGTTCACCAACCTGGTGGTCTGGCAGGAACGGAGGATGAAGAAGCTGGGCGTGGACGTGCGCTATCACTGCACGGCTACCAAGGAGCTGCTGGACAGCTTGTGTCCCGATGTGGTCATTGATGCCATCGGCAGTGTACCGGCGATGCCTCCAGTGCCTGGTCTGAAGAAACACGCCGTTACCGCACGCCATATTCTCTCCGTGGAAGGCGCGGAGGTAGGCCACAAGGTCGTTGTGATTGGCGGCGGTCTGGTGGGCGCTGAAACGGCGGATTATCTGGCAGTGCAGGGCCATGATGTAACTGTCATTGAAATGATGCCCCAGATCATGAGCGATGGGGAAGCTTCTCCCACCAAGCTGCTGCTGGAACGCTTCCGTAAGCTGGGGGTGCAGGTACTGACCTCTGCTAAGGTACAGGAAGTGCTGGACAACGCTGTGACTTATGTTCAGAATGGGCAGGAAGGCTCTGTGGAACAGGTAGACACCATCATCAATGCCATGGGGCGCAAGGCAGACCATACGCTGGCGGATGCGCTGGCGGATGCCAGTTATCAGGTCATCAGCGTTGGGGACGCCAAAGAAGCCAAGAGTGGCTATCTGGGCATCCGGGAAGGCTATGAAGCAGGTCTGGCCATTTGAGTATGTTTTGCCGTTCGATTGCGGTTGCGGATACCAATTCCAATTCAGAGATAAAGGAGAACCAAAGCGATGTTGAAGATGAATAAGAAAACCGTTTTTCTCGGTACTGCTACAGATGTGGAATGGGAAGCCTTCCATGACTATTATATGGAGCAGGTCGCCCCGGTCATTGCGGCACATCCCAGCGTAAACCAGTACTATGCCAACAAGATCGTTGTCCCTTCCCAGGAGCTGATCGACGCTGGCTGGGGCTGGGGTGGCTATGACGACAGTGGTATCTTCGCCATGGATGAAATCTGGTGCGCAGAGGGCTTTGATGTGCTGTCCCTGTATGAGAACCTGCCGGAAGTGAAGATCATCGGCGCCTATGACACGGACGAAGTGGTCTGCCGTCCCACACTGGCACAGTGGGATGTGGGAACTAAATCTCCTTGGGTCAAGCGCATCGGTTTGTGCAAGTGCGATGATGCCATGCGGCCCATCGACTTCTTCCACTACTGGGAATATGTCCACGCACCTTTGGCACTGCACACCCACATTGGCGCTGCCTCCTATATTCAGCAGCACTTCATCCACACCATGGTACCTAACAAGGTAGCATGGAATGGAATGTGCATCTTAAAATATTGGAACGTGGATTCTTTCCGGTTTGCGCATTTCAGCCGTCCTACTGCGCTGAAGGAGATTCAAGAGGATTGCGCTGCATTTTTGGATAAGTTCTATGCGATGTGCGGGGAAGAGTACACCATGAAGGTCATGGATGGCTACATTGACGAGCTGTTCGATGGTTATGACGGCTATTATCGTCACTGCTGATTAGCAAGGAAAACGGGAGGGCACTGTGTGTCCTCCCGGAGAAAAAGAAATTGATAGAGAATAGAAAGGAGATTCCCCATGGGAACGAAAAAAGGCATCCATAGAGGTTGGCGCCTCATGGCCTGCTGCGCAGCGCTGTTCTGTACAGGCGGGTTCTACATCTGGAGTGTGTTCTCCAGTGCATTGGTGTCAGAGTATGGTTGGGACGTGGCGAAGGTAACGGCGGGCTATTCTCTGATGCAGATCGTGGCTCAGATCACCAGCTTGATCTTGGGCAGATTCTTGGACAAATGGGACACCAGAAAGTCCTATATTATCGGCGGCATTCTGTTCGGTTCCGGCTTCATCGTTGCCGGCTTCGCGCAGTCAGAGATTGCCCTCATTTTGGCCTACAGCATCATCGCAGGCGTAGGCAACGGCTTCCTGTACCTGACCGCCAACAGCGTGTCCGCCAAGTGGTTTCCGGACAAGCGGGGTCTGGCCGCAGGTGTCACCCTCAGCGGTGCTGGCCTGTCGCCCATCATCCTAGCACCGGTCAGCCAGATATTCATCAACAACCTGAGCCCCGCTTCTTCTCTGAAGATCGTTGGTGTCATCTTCGTTGTCATCATCGCCCTCTGCACCCCCCTGATGCAGAAGCCAGCCGAAGGCTGGATGCCCGAAGGCTGGAGCGGCGAAACGGGTGAAGTGCCGGCTGATTTCGGTTATACCACCAAGGAAATGCTCCGTCAGCCTCACTTCTACCTGCTGTTCATTGTCTATATCTGCGCTGCAACCTCCGGCAACCTGGTCATGGGTCACGCATCGAATATCTGCCAGACCCTAGGCGGATTTGACGCCACCCAGGCGGCTACCCTCACGGGCATCCTCTCCGCTGCCAGCTTGGTGGGACGGTTTGGTTTGGCAAGCTTGTCGGATAAGATTGGTCGATTCATTCCCCTGTTCTTTATTACGGGTGTTTGTGTTATCATGGGTATTATCTGCTCTCAGTTTACCGGTATCCCGGTCATCATCGCACTGTTGCTCATCCAGGTGGCATTCGGCGGCAGCAATACCGTGGTAAAAGCGACCACAGATGAATTCTGGGGTGCGAAGTATGTGGCGGCCAACTGGTCTGTTATGTACCTGGGCTACACCATCTCTGCGGTAATCGGCCCGTCTATCGCATCTGCCTGCCTGAAGTCCACGGGCAGCTATCAGCTGAGCTTCGTGGTTTCCGCTGTCATCGCAGCAGTGGGCGTTGTGATGCTGGGCATCATCGTCGCCATGCGCAAGAAGAGAGCATGAGGGCGAGTGGGAAAGATCTTACAGAAATAACAAGGAAGGGATTGTTATGAAAGCATTAGTGAAGTATGAAAAAGGCCGTGGCTGTGCGGAATTGCGAAACATTCCCGAACCGACTCCAGGCCCTGGCGAAGTAAAGTGCCGGGTGGTCAAGGCTGGCATCTGCGGCAGTGATATCCATGTGTATCACGACACCATGAATTATGTTCCTCCCGTGGTGATGGGACACGAATTTATCGGGTATATCACCGAAATCGGCGAAGGTGTGACCAAGTATCAGCCCGGCGATCGTGTTACGGCTGAAATCGGCCACTATGTCTGCGGCACCTGCGAGTTCTGTCGGGAAGGAATTCCTACGATGTGCATCAATCGGAAGTCCATGGGCTATGTCTTTGACGGCGTGTTCGCGGAATATGTCATCATTCCCGAGCGGGATATTGTTCTGGTACCCAAGGAGATCGACTCGATTAGCGCTATGTTGATCGAACCGCTGGCCTGTTGCTGCCGTGGCTGCTTTGATTTTACCAAGGTTCGCCCTGGCATGGTGGTTGTGGTCTTTGGCCCTGGCCCCATGGGACAGATGATCGCCCAGGTTTGTGAGGCCACCGGAGCCACCGTTGTCATGGTTGGCATCGACAACGACAAAGAACGTCTGGAGCTGGCCAGGGAACTGGGGGCGGATTACGTAGTCAACAGCCATCAGGAAGATCTGAACGCTCTGGTCAAGTCTATTACCCGTGGCTACGGCGCAGATGTGGCCTTTGAGTGCAGCGAATCGGTGGAAGCGGTGAACACTGCCATGGATATTCTGCGGAAAACGGGGACAATGGTGCAGTTCGCCTGCCATAGTGAGCCCCTCAACGGCGTGAATTGGCACACCATCTTCGCCAAGGAACTGCGCATTTTCGGCGCAATGTCCGCCGTGACCCACAACTTCCAGCAGGCAGTAGAATTGCTGAAGAACCAGCAGGTCAACATCAAGCCGATCGGCGATTCTTTGTTTAAGCTGGAGGATTGGAAGGATGCCATTGCCCTCCAGGAGAGCAAGAAAGCCTACAAAGTGGGCTTTGACATCAGCCCGGACGAATACAAAGAGAATTCCTGAGCGCACACCTATGTGAATGGACAGGGCAGGGGGTATCCCCTCCGTTTCCTCCTGCCTGTCCAGCGAATTTGGAAGAGAAAGGAATGGATTGCATGAAGAAATCGACAAAGAGAGCATTTGTCCTCTTTAATGTTGTTTATTTCGCCTTTAACCATCTGCTGATCTCCGTCATGCCCCGTTTTGTCCTCTTTGGCGTCCTCTCCTCCCATTGTCTGTTTTACTTAGGGGCTATGATCGTGGCATCCTTTGTGTGGGGCGCTTACTTCAAACGGTTCTATGACATTCAGAATAAACAGCCTGCGTGGGAAGGCACGCAGGAGCAGGGAAAGGAGGAACATGATGGGTAACGGAAGCATGATAGTAGTCATTGGTATCTGTGTCTATGCCGCATTCATCCTCGGATTGGGTTTGGTAAAGAAAACAGATGGCAAAAACTTTGTCAACGCCGGAGGTGGGATCGGTTCCTTCGCCTTGGTCTGTTCGATGTTCATCTCCATCTTCAGCGGCCTATTTTTCTTCGGTACGCCGGCGGCCTATTTCCGTGAGGGGATGGGAGTGTTGGCTGGTACTGGCGGCTGTGTGGCAGCGCTTATGTCTGGCCTCTGTGGCTATCGCTTGTGGCTGTTGGGGAAAAAGTATGGCTATCTAACTCCTAGCGATTTCCTGCGCAAGCGCTACTATTCGGACGGATATGGAATGTTTGTCTCCATCATCCTGGTCGTGTTTATCGTCCCCTATGCTGCCCTGCAAATGGTGGCGATCGGCAATGGCATCGCTCTGGGGACAAAGGGCGTTATTTCCTTTGAACTAGCAGTGGTCGTGGCTACCGTAGTCATTACAGTACAACTGCTCAGCGGCGGCATGAAATCGGTGGCCTGGCTGGATGTGTTCCACCTATTCTTGGGCGTGGGAGCCTTGGTGATCTTTGTCGTTTACCTGATCGCCACCTACTTCCCGGATGGCGGTCTAGCGGCTGCTGTGGCTCAGGTGACCAGCGATCCCAAGACAAATGCCTTGCTCTACTTCCCTGGGCCAAACGGGTATTTTGACTGGAGAGGTACTCTGGATTACTCTTTGGCTGGCGCAATCTCCACCTTTGTGTGGCCGCATATCTTTATGCGCTGCTATCTGGCAAAGGACACGACCAACTTCCGCAGTATGCCCAAGTATATGCCGCTGATCTATGTTATCGCGATGTTCTTTATCGGCCTGATTGGTACCGTGATCGCTCCGGCGATCTTGGGTGGTGACTTTGCAGACAGCGATAACATTGTGCCGTATCTGGCCTCCGAGTATTGTCCCTCTATTATTACGCTACTGGTGACTCTCTGCGTTTTCGCGTTTGCAGAGTCTACGACCTCTTCGATGCTCATGAGTTGCAGTACGATGGCTAGCCGAGATCTGTACCTGTATCCCAAATACGTCAGCAAGGGCAAAAAGCCCGATGAGAGAAAAGGAACTCTGTTCGCACGCCTGGTGCTGCTGTTGCTGATGATTGCCATGATTATCATTGCAGTGAATAAACCAGTCTTTATCGTGGACTTCGCCTATAAGCTCTCCTCCCCCTTCTTTGCCATGATCCTACCGGAAACGATAGGTGGACTTTATTGGAAACGTGGCTCTAAGCAGGGCGCTTGGGCGGGGACTGTCGGCGGTATGACGGTAGTTACCCTGTTCACCTTCTTTGTCACGCCGCCTCTGGGCTTGTCCGCTGTGGTGTGGGGGATTTTGGTGAATCTGGTGCTCTACGTGGCAGTGAGCTTGATGACCGCAGTGCCGCAGAAGATTGTAGATCTGTATATCACACCCATTGAAGACCGCTGCTCTGCCAGTGAATGAGAAAGAAGGCGTCACCATGCAACTGATTCATATTGGTATTTTGACCACATCCCTGGAGGAATCCATCTGTGGGTTTCAGAGCTTTCCTGACTTCACAGAGGCAAAGTGGATCATTCGGGAAGTGGAGTTTCTGCCTGAAGCGGTTTTGACCAAAAATGGCAGCCATATGCGCACTGCTATTGCGAATTTAGGCGGTATGACCTATGAACTGATCCAGCCCCTCGACCCGACCTCCTACCACGCCGAGGAGCTGCGCAAAAAGGGAGAATGCCTGCACCATACCGCCTTCATGTGCTTGGAAAACCAACAGGAAGTGGTGGAATCCCAGCTCAAACGAGGCGGAAAGATCGTCTGGGAAGCCCAGGCGGGGGAGAAGCACCCCATCTACGTGGAATCCCCGGACTGCACTGCAGTCCGGGGTTGTGCATTTCTTCAATATCGATGCGGCGGACGATACAAGTAGCCTTCGTAGTGGCACAATTTGTACTTTAGGAGGGCAGGAGGCAATCCGTGTTTTTCAAGAGCAGCTAAACACCCCCTACAGCAAGTTGATTTACCTGTGTAGGGGGTGCCCTTTTGTGTGATTGGAACTTATCTAGAGGCGAAAACCATTCAGCGTACGATCTTCACCTGTTTGCTCTTGCTCCAAGCGGAATAGTAGACCTTGCCGCCCACCTTCTTGTAGGTGCGGATGCGGACAGAATAAGTCTTGCCCTTGGTCAGCTTGGAACGGATGGCGCCGGTGCAGTTGGCGCCCTTCAGCGTGACCGTTTTTACGTTGGTGAACTGCTTGCTGGGGCTGTACTGGAGCTGATAACCACTGACGCGGCTGTTCTTCTTCCAATACGCTTTCAGCTTCTTGCCTTTGCCGTTGTACACCGAGCGGAAGGCGGTGCCAGCGGGGTTGACGGTGATGGTGATGCGCTTGATGGTCTTGGTATAGGTCTTGGTCGCGCCAGAGGTAATGGTGATGGTGGCCGACCCCACAAAGTTCTTGGCGATGGTCACCTTGCCGCTCTGGCTCACTGTTACAGATTTGTTATTAGACTTGTAGGTCAGCTTTGCGCCGCCCTTGGCCTTCGCGCCGAGCTGGAAGAACTGGGCTTTGGTGGAAGCGACTTTGGTGGCAGATTTGGCGGTGATCACATTGGCCACCGGCTTGGTGGGCTCATCGGGCTTGTTCAGGTCTGCCCAAGCCTGTTCCGCAGCGGTGAGCTTGTCCACCGTGGCCTGGTCGATGAGGGACTTCTGGGCGTCAGTGAGCTGGTCATAAGCAGCCCGAGCGGACTGGATGGCGTCGCCGCTGTCCTTGGTCACGATGCCGATGGCGTCGATGGCACGGGCGACGGCGGCGGGGGTGTTGGTGTGATCCGTCTCTTTGGTGTAGTCCTTGGTGTAGAACAGTTCGATGGTGTCCCCGTTGGACAGGTTGGCGGAATTAGTCACCTTGCCGTTGATGCGGTAGCTCCAGCCGGAGTGGTCGCCGTCGTCGCCGGCGCTCCACTTGGTGCCGTCGGGGGAGACGATGGCGGTGATGTAGTTGCCGCCGATGACCTGGTAGCCATTGTTTTCCAGCACGATCCGGGCCACTTCGACCGCAGTCATACCTTCCAGCTGGTCTTTCAGCAGGCAGTCGATGAGCTGGGTGCCGTCCGGTGCGTAGAGGGTGAAGGCATAGGTCTGGCGCTCGTCCGTGGGGGTCTCGCTGCCGTCGGTGCCGGGGACGATGACGGAGACGGAGACGACCTGATTATGGAGCTTCTGGAGCTGGACATTGTCCGGATGCTTTTCCGCGTATCTGCCCAAGGTCTCGCTGGAGAGCCAGCTGGTGATGGTGACCGTTTTAGCGGAAGCGGGCTGGGTGACCAACAGGTTTTCGTGGGTGATGATGGCGGGATTGCTGGAGCGGAAGGTTCTCCACTGTTCCGACTCATACCAGCCGTCCATATCTACCGGCACGATGCCGTGGTTGACCATGTTATCCACATGATAGACCCAGGTCAGTTCGCCCTGCTCATTCAGGTATGCTTCATGGAAGGCGTGGAGGTTGGTGGTAACGTGATCCTTGTCCGGGTTGTTGGCCTTGATGCCGTCGAAGTAGTGGGCCTTGACCTGCTCCATCAGGGCGATCTCCTGGTCCACCTCTTCCTGGGTCAGGGCGGGAACCTTGATCTTGAAATTGCGGGACACAGAGACGCCGCTGGCCTTGTCGGTGATGGTGACGGTCATGGTGACCAGCTTGGTCTCTCCGCCAGGCACATCCCGGTAGACCCAGATGCGGGCGGCATTGTTCACGCCCGGTTCTTCCAGCACGTCATTGTCGCTGGTGGTGACGGAGACGGGGCAGTATTTTCCGTCGATGCCGAAGTCACGGGTGCGGGGGATGCGGATGTCCTCGGTGGCGGTGTAGACACCGTTGGCGTCCGGGGTCATCTGCTGGCCGGTGACCCAATTCCGCAGACCGACCTTTGCAAAGCCAGCGTCCATCCGCTGCCGCAAGGTCTCCTCCACGGTGTCGCTGCCGGTACCGGCGGCAACGATGATGTCGAAGGATTTGGTGACAGATACGCCGTCAACACTGTTGCACTTCAGGGTGGCGGTCAGGGTCACCGGGGTGGGGACGGCGGTCTTGTAGATGGTCACCTTGTAGTCGCCGTAATAGCCGGAAGTGGTGCCGATCTTGACTACCTTGTCATTGCTGGAGGTCCAGGTGAGATTGCTCCAACCCAGGTTGTTGCCGTCCTCTTTCAGAACCTGAGGCAGGGACAGTTCGCTGACCTCCTCGGTGGGGATGGACACGGTCTCAATCTCCCGTTCCAGGTAGGCATGGAGCTTGCCCTTGTCCCAAGAAATGTTGGTGTACCACTCTTTTTCTACGGTGATCCCGTCCTTTTCCAGGACGAAGGGGACGTAGAAATAGGTGCCGCTGCCGCTGAGGCTGTCCTGGGGGAAGTAGTAGGTGATGGTGCCGTCCTGGCTGACGGCGGCGCCGCCGTTGCCGGTCGTGTCCTCTTTGATGGTCAGCTTGATGCCGTCCAGCTTGTCGCCCAGCTTCTTGGAGGCGAAGTCGATGAGGTTGGTGTCGGTGCCGTAGACGGGAGCCAGGCTGCCGGTCATGGCGTTGGCGACAGCGTTCAGAGCATTTTCGGTCTCCGTCTGACGCAGAGAGTACAGGGTCAGGGTGTAGTCCTTGGTCTCGGTCTCGCCAGTTGCCGTTTCCGTAACGGTGGCGGTCAGGGTCACGGTCACGTTGCCGGTCTCAGGCAGCGTGACTGCGCCATCGTTGGTGATGTAGTCCGTGTTGCTGCTGCTCCAGCTGATGGTGTAGCCATCTTCGCTAGAGGTGGTGGGAAGTTCCAGGGTGGTGTTTTCCCGAATGACGCTGCCCGTAGGGAGCTTGGCGGCGATGGCTTTGTATGCTTTGCCGAAAACGGTTTCTGTCCAGATGGCGTACAGGTTGAAGGGCTCATTATCTTCGCTGCCCTCGTCCCAGTCGTCCTCTTCAAAGGGGCGGTTCAGGGTCGCACCATCAGTATAGGTGACGGTGCTGCCATAGCTGCTGGTGGCCCAGCCTGCGAAGCGATAGCCCTCACGGGTGAAGGTGCACTTGGGCAGGGTGACGTCCTTGTCAAAGGGAGCGGGGAAGTCTTCCATGGTGCCGGTCACAGTGGATTTGTCGCTAGACTTGATGTTGAACTTGACGATATACTGATAGTCTCTCCAATGGGCGTACAGGGTCACCTCGTCACCGGTAAATTTGGTGTCGGCAGTGACCTTCTCGCCGCCCTCTTTGGCGGTGTACCAGTCGTCAAATGACTTCTTGGACGGATAGTAATAGGAACTCAGGGAGGGCAGGTTCCTGTATACCTCTTCTACCAGTACAGTCCTGGGGTTGTTGTAGATGGTGCTCTTATAGCCATTGCCATCAAAGTGGACGGTGATGCCCTTCACCCAGTGGGCGTAGAGGGTCATGGGGGTGGTGTCGGTAAATTTGTACTGGTTGGTGATCTCAGTGCCGCCCTCGGCTGCGTCATACCAACCGATAAACTTCCAACCGGTGCGGGTGGGGTCTTGGATGGCGGAGTATTTGGCGCCGCCAGTCTGGGTATTCCGGATATAGTTGTAGTTCTCACCTACGACGCAAGTTCTCTGAGTGGGAGTAGACCCTTCATAGTTGAGGTCGATGGTGACCGGAACATCCTGACCCTTCCAGGTGGCGCGCAGGGTGAACGTTGCGCCTTGCTGATCGGTCAGGTTCTTTTTGGCGGTATTGTTCCAACCGGCAAAATCATAACCGGCACGGGTGAAAGCACACTCGGGCAGGGTGAACTCCTGGTCATAGATGGCGGAGATGGGGTCCATGGTGCCCTCGCCGCCGTTGGGGTCAAAGGCGATGGTATAGGTGATGGGCGTCCACTTGGCGGTGAAGGTGATGTCCTCCGTGATAACCGTCTCCGCTGTCAGCTGGGTGTCGTTGTGGAACCAGCCCCCAAACAGGTAGCCCTTCTTGGTGCCTTCGCTGGGGATACGTGCGCTGCCGATGGCGTCGTTGGTAGGGACCTGGACCGTGCTGGTCTTGCCATTGTTGTCAAAGGTGACGGTGGAGGCGTCTGCCCAACGGGCGTACAGCTCCATTGCCTCGGTGACGTCGGTCACAGATGCCTGGTCGGCGTAGACCACATTGCCTTCAGCAGAGGTGGCCCAGCCGATGAAGACCTTGCCGTCACAGGTGAAGGTGTTGGCCTTCAGGGTGCCCTTGCCGCCGTAGATGTTCTGGGTATAATTCTCACCGGTGCCGCCGTTGGCGTGGAAGGTGATGGGGATCCCTTCGCCAGCCGTGAAGTTGCGGAGGGAAACGCAGTCGTCGTTTTTGTCGCCGCTGCCGTCCTTGGCGTATTCAAAGGTCAGCGTGTCGCCGTTTTTTACATCCAGCTCTACCAGTGTCCAGTCAATCACACCACTCACTTTATCGACCACCGTGGTGGAATTGTGTTTGAGGGTGAATGTGTCATATTTTGCCTCAGTGGAAACCTTATATTCAAAGGTCAGATGGGTGTCTGCGGTAGCGGTCAAAGTTAAGGTTGAGGTGCCATAACTTTTTCCTTTATTACCGCTGGACAGAACGGTTTCGCCATCAAGAGAAGCCGTCTTCCACTGCGTGGCTCCCGTTCCTGGATCTGCTGTGAAAGGTAAGCTGGAAAAGTACTCTGCCACAGTGGGCGTGGCAGCCAGCGGGGCAGCTGCTTTCTTTGCCGCAGTCTTTTTTTCTTTGGAGTCCGTGTCTTTCTCTGTTTCCGAAGGAGCCGGAGTCTTCTCCGGCGTGGAGGTGGAAGCGTCCGGAGCCTCCTCCGGTGCGGGGGCGGAAGTATCCGCTGGGGTGTCAGCGTCGGTGGGAGCGGTTGGCTCCACAGTGCTGGCGGTAGGTTCTTCTGTCTGCTCTGTCTCTGTGACTGCCATAGCTGGCACAGCCAGCGAGAATGTCATGATAAGCGCCAACAGAAGGGAACCGATCCGTTTTGTCATGGGTTGTTCCTCCTTCTTTTTTGAAATCTACAACTGGGGAAACCAGGTGTATGCCTAGGGGATTGGAGGACGGCATGACAAAAATACCGTCCCTCCCTGCGATTTTGGGGAGAGACGGCTGCTCGGAGTCCAGCACAAATAGACCGATCTTCTGCTCAGAGAAAATCAGTAATGATATGCCATTGTTTGCTCACGGAGATGCCGCCCGCTGCCATGGCTCTGCCCCGTGTAAGTCTCCTGACTTGCGCTCTGAGGGGGAAGAAAAATCCCTCCTCGCGTACACATCCTCCCTTCTCACGGAACAAGTTCCGCAATGGTGGACTTTGGTCCCTGCATGTGACGGTCACGTCACCTGCTTCAGTGTGTCCTTGCGCTCACAGTGCCGGTCGCGCGGGGCTTTGCACCCCATTCATTTCTAGCCGCTGCCTGACCCTCCTGAGAGGGCCGTTGCAGCAAAACGGCTACACGGTATCGATGAGCCAACTCAAACATTCGATTGTTGCCTTCATTGTACTGGAATGGCGCTGCAAAGTCAACGGCTTTGAGGGGGGAAGAGAAAAAAGAAGGTACACAGCGGAGGGTACACACAGACTGCTCAAATAAGTTAGATTATAAAAGCGCCCATCCAGGTCGTCGGCTTCTGTTCCGCGCTCCTTGGATGGGGGCTTTTCTATTCTGTCGTATGTTTTAAAAACTTATGGTTTTAATATGTCCCAACAGGCGATTATTTGTCCGCGGCAGTCGCAGCAAACTGCGTCTGCGCTTCCTCCCAGGCGGCCAGGCGGGGCTGCTCTTTGGCCTGGAGGAAGCGGATGAGCTCCCAGCCCAGCTTGGGCAGGTAGCGGCCCTTTTTGAAGAAGAAGCCCAGGTCAAAGATGAGGGGTTCCTCCAAGCTGCGCATCACTAAGCCCTCACAGCCGGCGATGCTGCATCCGGCGGCTTCGCTGATGATGCCTACGTAGTTGCAGGAGCGAACCAGGCTGGACATACAGAGAATCTGGGTGTAGTTGAGCACCACGTCCATGGGGAGGCTGCGGCGTTCAAAGGCCTCGTCCATGAGCTGCTTGACCTTGGACTGGGAATCCATCATGACCAGCTTTTCCTTGGACAGCAGCGCAAACGGGATGCGGTCCAGCTTGGCCAGGGGGTGTTCCGGGTTCAGGACGACGCGGATCTCCGCTTTGCTGGTGGGGATGGCCTCGATACCGTAGGAGGCAAAGTCGTCCGGGAAGGCGTTGTAGGCCAGGTCCAGCTGTTCGTTTTGGATCAGCTCCAGGTGCTTCCACATGGAGCCTTCCTCTAGCTGGATCTTGGCTTTTGGGTGCTCCATCAGGAAGTCAGAGAAGACCGGAGGCGCGGTGGTGGCCATGAAGGAGTAGGACATCCCCAGGCGCAGATGCTGATCTGCCGAGTCCGAGAGATCCCGCATGGCGGTCTCCGCCTCCTGGCAGAGGCTCAAGATCTTGCGCACCCAGAGGATGAACTGCTCCCCTTCATAGGTGAAGAGCACGTTCTTGGGACTGCGCTCGATGAGCTTGACGCCCAGGTCGGATTCCAGGGTGTTGATGGCGGCGGAAATGGTTGGCTGAGAGACAAAAAGGGAATCTCCTGCCTGTGTGAAGTTTTTGTATTGATAGACAGCGTTGAAGTACAAAAGATGTTTGAAATTGAACATATGGTCCCCTCCAGTCTGCAAAGAAATATAGTTTATCATAACCGCTTTCCCGTCAGAAAACAAGACTGTTCTTTCTAACAAAACTGGGGGGAATGCCCAATCTGCCGACAAGTTTGACAAAAAGATAACGATGTGAGGATAGTTTTTTATGATTCTTGCATTATTTTTTGGTATTTTACAATTCAAAAGCCCCATATTACAATACGGCTGAAAGCGGTCGACCGAGCTTACATGGAAAAACGAGAGAACAATAAATTTGTCTTCCGAACTACTTCGGAGGACAAAATAGGAGAAAGGATGTAAAGAAAGATGACAATCATACTCAGTGTAATCGGCATTCTCTTAGCATTCGGTGTGCTGATTTTTGCGGCATACAAGAAGATCAGCATGTTCCTGGCAGCCGTTCTGGCGGCAGCCATCGTGGCGCTGTTCGGCGGCCTGGATGTGGCGGCATCTCTGGTTGGCGCAGAGGGACCGTTCCTCGTCGGCATGAAAAACTTCGTCGGCAGCTGGCTGGTGATCTTCGCCATGGGCGCACTGCTGGGCGCCCTGTACGATAAGAGCGGCGCCACCTGGCGGATCAGCAGCACCCTCATCAACAAGGCGGGCACCCAGTGGACCCTGCTGATCTACGTCCTGGTGGGCGGCCTGCTGGTCTACGGTGGCATTCAGGTCACGGTCATGATCTTCGTGCTGCTGCCCTTCGCTAAGATCCTGTTCCCCAAGGCAGGCATCCCCTGGTTCCTGTTCCCTGGCATCACCGGTCTGGCCATCGCCACCTTTGCCATGGGTCAGATGCCCGGCAGCCTGCAGATGCAGAACATCATCCCCTCTCAGATCCTGGGCACCTCCCTCACCGCAGCTCCCGTAGAAGGCACCCTGGCAACCCTCTTCATGGTTATCGTCGGCGTCGGCTACCTGTACTGGCAGTGCAAGCGCTATCACAGCGACCCTGCCGCAGCCATTGAAAACTATGAAGTGCAGGGCGGCATCCTGGACGAGAAGGAACTGGAAGGCCGCGCCCCCAGCTTCCTCATCTCCCTCATCCCCATGGTGGTGACCTTCGTCCTCATCAACGGCTTTGACGTGGAGCTGCTCTACGGCCTGGGCGCAGGCTGTGTCCTCTCCGTCCTGATGTTCTGGAAGTCCCTGAACGGCATCCACGGCATCAGCGACATCCTCACCGAGGGCTTCAACAACGGCATCTTCCCCTGTATCATCATCGCAGCTGTGGTAGGCGTGGGCAAAGTGGTCTCCTCCACCGAGGTCTTCGCCCTCATCCAGAACAACATCATCAACCTGCCCCTGCCCGGTCTGCTCAAGGTGGCGGCCATCACCACCATCATCGCTGGCATCACCGGTTCCGCTTCCGGCGGTCTGACCATCGCCCTGGAGCTGTTCGGCGACACCTTCGTGTCTTGGGGCTACACCCCGGAGATCATCCACCGCGTGGCCTCCATCGCCTGCGGCGGCCTGGACACCCTGCCCTGGAACGGCACTGTGGTCATGCTCTTCGCCCTGTCCGGTGTCTCCTACAAGAAGGGCTACCTGCACGTGGCAATGGAGACGGTCATCCTGCCCCTGCTGTCCCTGATCCCCGTCTTCCTCTACTATTCCCTGACCCACTGAGAACCATTGAAGAAAGGTCGTGTTGTGAATTATGGCAACCTATGACAAGGAATTCCTGCTGTCTCTGTACCGGAATATGGTCCGCATCCGTGCCTTTGAAGAGCACGCAGCCGACTGTTTTACCAAAGGAATGCTGGCAGGCAACATTCACCTGAGTATCGGCCAAGAGGCAGCCGAAGCGGGCGCTTTCGCGGCCATCGAACCCAAAGATTACTTCACCTCCACCCACCGGGGCCATGGTCACGCCATCGCCCGCGGTGCGGACCCCAAGCTGGCTATGGCAGAGCTGTTCGGCAAGGTCACCGGCTACTGCAAGGGCAAGGGCGGTTCCATGCACATTGCAGATATGCAGAAGATGAACCACCTGGGTGCCAACGGCATCGTCGGTGCCGGTCAGCCCATCTCCGCTGGCAGCGCCCTGGCCTCCAAGATCATGGGGGATGATTCCGTCACCGTCGGCTGTTTCGGCGACGGCGCCACCAACGAAGGCTCCTTCCACGAGGCGCTGAACATGGCGGCCGCTTGGCATCTGCCCATGGTCTGGTTCATTGAAAACAACTGCTACGGTGTCTCCACCGAGATCCACCGGGTCACCAACACCCCCGACCTGGCCTCCCGTGCCGCGGCTTACGGTGTGGCTTATTCCGTGGTGGACGGGACGGACGCAACTGCCGTCTACGAGGCCATGAAGGAAGCCATGGAGCACGCTCGCTCCGGCCAGGGCCCCTATCTGGTAGAGGCAAAGGTCTACCGCTATCAGGGGCATTACTGCGGCGACCCTGCGGTGTATCGTCCCAAGGAGTACATGGAAGAAGCCATGAAGAAGGACGGCATCATGAAGCTGGGGCAGCGTCTGCTGGATGCTGGCGTCACCCAGGAAGAGCTGGACGCCATAAAGGCGGAAGCAGAGGCGGAGATGGACGAGGCGGTCAAGTTTGCCGACGAGTCCCCCTATCCCGACCCTGCCAGCGTGCTGGATGATATGTATGTGACTGATAACGAAAGGTGTGTGGCAAGATGAGCAAGAAAATCACCGTCAGCAAGGCCATCGGCGAAGCCCTGCACGAGGAAATGCTCCGAGATGACAAGATGTTCATCATGGGCGAGGATATGGCTGTGATGGGCAATGTGTTCGCCATTACCAAGGGCTTTTTGGAAGAGTTCGGCCCCAACCGCGTCATCGACACCCCTATTTCTGAAGAGGGCTTTGTGGGAATGGCCGTGGGTGCTGCCATGCGTGGGATGCACCCTGTGGTGGAGCTGATGTATGACGATTTCGCCACCGAATGTGCCGACCCCCTGTTCAACCAGGCGGCAAAGATGCGTTACATGACCGGCGGACAGTGCAGCGTTCCCATGGTGCTCCGTGCGCCCATGGGCTCCGGCCGCCGCAATGCCGGTCAGCACTCTCAGTCCCTGGAAAACTTCTTCTGCCACTTCCCCGGTCTGAAGGTGGTCGCACCCTGCTCCGCTGAGGACGCCAAGGGTCTGCTGAAGACTGCCATCCGGGACGAAGACCCCGTTGTGTTCCTGGAACACAAGCTGCTGTACGCCCACAAGGAAGAGATCCCCGAGGGCGAGTACACCATTCCCCTGGGCAAGGCTGCGGTCAAGCGGGAAGGCAAGGATCTGACCATCATCACCTGGTCCCGTGAGGTCAATTTCTCCCTGGAAGCGGCGGAAACCTTGGCACAGGAAGGCATTGACGTGGAGGTGCTGGATCTGAGAACTCTGGTCCCCCTGGACTGGGAAGCCATCACGGCATCTGTCTCCAAGACCCATCGTGCCATCATCGTCTCCGAAGAGGTCAAGCGTGGCAGCTATGCCGGTGAGATCTCTGCGCAGATCGCCGAAGGGCTGCTGGACGAGCTGGATGCACCGGTGGAACGGGTGTGCGGTCTGAACATCGTCTCTCCCTTCAGCCCGGTGCTGGAGGATCAGAACTTCCCCCATCCGGCTGATATCGTCGCCGCGGTCAAGCGCGTGCTCAACAAGTAAGGAGGGGAGCATATGGCTTTTGAAATTCTCATGCCCCAGCTGGGGTTGACCATGGAAGAGGGCACCGTCACCCAGTGGCTCAAGCAGGAGGGCGACCCGGTCAAGGCCGGTGAGGCGGTTCTGGAGATCACCACCGACAAGCTCACCAATGAGGTCACCAGCGAACACGACGGCGTGCTCCTGAAGATCGTGGCACAGGAAGGGGAGGATATCCCCGTCAAGGGTCTGCTGGGCTATATCGGCCAGGCAGGCGAACAGGTGGGCGATACTGCCGCACCCGCTCCCGCTGCAGCACCTGCACAGGCATCTGCTGCACCCGCCACGCCTGCGGCTGCACCGGCTGCCGCTCCCTCCGGCGGCCAGCTTGCGGGCATAGGGGGAGATGCGGATGCGCACGCCG
>JABLTO010166503.1_pt1 | contig 37081 bp, 29 predicted proteins | sample 7160091 | NCBI WGS metagenome assembly JABLTO01 (sample SAMN14651225, study PRJNA627086) | human gut metagenome | isolation source: feces | host: Homo sapiens
GGCGGATGAGATCCGCCCGGCACTTTTGTGTGCATCAACAAAATTCTTACAAAGCGCGCCTTTTAAATAAAGAACACCCAAGAGGAGAACCAGGTTAAAAAGGTCTCCACATAAAAGCGCGATACCGGGATGCCGGACAGTACCGGATAAAACGCCGGAAACATCAAAAGGCAGAGAAAGACGAGCGCCGTTGAGATGTAGCAGAATTTCGGAAAACGCGCCTCTAAGTCCTGCATGGCATAAATGATCAGTAAAATCATAAACGGCAGCGTCGCAAAAAAGTGGTATTGCAGCGCATAGCGCCGTACAAAAATCCACGGCAGATACTCGGCCAAAAGCGCAACGGCCAAAAACAGGACCCGTTTGTCTTTCTTTTTGATCCCGACATAGAGGGAGTAGAAGAAGGCGGCAATCCCCAGCCAGCCGAGCAGCGGATTCTGGAAGATCGAAATACAGCCGATCTGATCCGCGCGGATACTGTTTTGCGGCGCTTGATACGCCCACATCGGCCGATAGACAAACGGCCAGGTATACCATTTGGAAGAGTAAGGGTGCGTGCCGCCCAGTTCACTGTGGTAGTGTAGCATGTAGGTCTGGTTATTGAGCATCGCCTCAAAGACGTTTCCGTAGCCGTCCACCATCGCAATCGGCAGATAGGACAGGGTATAAATAGCAGCCGGGATCAGCACAAAAAAGATGATGCAAAAGCCGCAGGTCTTGCATACAAAAGACAAGGGCTTTGCGGCTGGCTCCCGATCCCAGGCGCGCCATACGGCAATCAGAATGAGGAAATATACGACCGCAAGCCCGACCGCCGCGTAGACCGCTGTCCATTTTGAGGCGCAACCAAGCCCCATGGCAAGGCCGGAGAGGGCAAGCCAGGCGATCAGCTTTCGGTACGGGATCGATTCGCCCCTCGCGTAGGACAGCGCCAAAGCCCCAAACCGATACATAAAGTAATACATGCAAAGGATAAAAAATACCGGGTAGGAGTCGATCGTCCCCATACGGGTCAGGGAAAAATGCATAAAATCAAAGGCAAAAAGCGCGGTGCCGATCCAGGCGTAGCGCGTTTTTCCAAAGAGCTGCTTTAAAAAGAGGTAGAAGATCGGCAGCATCAAAACGCCCATAAGCGTCCCCATGCAGCGCCAGCCAAACGGCGTCATGCCAAACAGTGCAATCCCGACCGCCATCATCAGCTTTCCGAGCGGCGGATGTGTGGTTTCGTAGTAGGGCATCCGATGCAGATGCTCGTATGCGGTTCTGGGGTGATAGATTTCATCAAAGTAGGTGCCGTTTTGATAAGACGGCTGATCGGTCACCAGATCCTGTTCGTCCGCCATGGCAAGGCAGGTTGGATTTTCCGCGCAGGTGACGGTCTCGATTTCCGCCAGGCTCCCGTCAAAGCTGCGGATGCCAAGCTCCAGCAAACGGTAGTTATCAGACTGCGCCCTGCCGCGCAGATATTTTGCATAGACGTTTGGGATCGTCTCGGTCTCCCAGTGAAAGACGCTTTTTAAAGTACAGGACGCCGCAGGAAATTCCGTCCAGGTTTCTCCGTCTGCGGAATAGGAGAACCAAATACCGGGGTCACTGTCAACATCGCCGATGCCGCAGTAATAGTCGATCCCGGAGATGGTTTGTGCCTCGCGGAGCGTGATGGTAAAGGTCTCGCCGCTCGACAGCGGCTGATAAAACGTCTGCGGCGCATGAAGATCGCCCAGCAGGTAAAAGGCGATGACGCTGTACAGCACCATGATTACGGCAAGAAAAATGTAGTCGGTGCGCAGCATTTTCTTTCGGTTTTCAGAATCCGGCATACACAAACGGCGAAACTTTGCGGAGGATAAAATCCGTTCCTTTATGGTTGCCGCAGTTTTCTTTGCGGTTGTTTTTTTTGCTTTTTTCGGCGTTAAAAAATCGCCTGCGATCACCCAAATGCTTGCGGCAAACAAAAGGAGCGCAAACAGAGAAATCGGAAGAACCAAGAGCGCGGACGGCACTTTTTGCGTGGTCTGCGCCAGGCGCAGAACGTCGTACAGATTCAAAAAGCCAATCACGCTAAAGCCGCCAAAGAGGGAGAGCAGCTTTTTGTTTTTGGTGTACAGATAGGCAATCAGCAAAAAGAGGATGGGCAGCACCACATATCGCTCATGCATCTTAAAGCCGAAGGTAAACAAAAATCCGTAGATCAAGTAGGCGCTGAGCCAAACCTTTGCCTTTTGCTGCGGAATTTTGAGATAGAAGAACACCGCACCCAAAACGGCAACCGCGATGAGAATGCCTTGCAGCACGCTGAGCAGCGCCGCATGATTTTGCGAGAGCGGTACCCAGTTCAGCCCCAAAAGACCGTAAAAGTTGTAGGCGTTGACGGTATAATACGGATAGGAGGCCAGGGTTGCACGGTATTTTTCGATCAGCCAGAGCGGATTGAGCGCGTGGAGAAAGCCGGTAAAACCGGTGTATTCCCGCCATGCCGGTGAAAAGGGCATGGTAAGCGCAAACAAAAGAACGATTCCGGCTGCCGCGCAGGACAAAATCGTTTTGAGACTTCGGCTGTCTAACACAACAAGGCATAAAACGGGCGCCAAAATCAGTCCCTGCGGTTTGATCAGCACGGCAAGGACATAGAGAAGCACCCCGGACACATATTTCTTTTGCTGCAGCTTTAACAGGGCAAGCAGCAAAAGAAGAAGGAGCACCGATTCAATCTGACCCCATACGGCGGAGTCATACCAGAAAATCGGGGTAATGAGGAAGAGAACGCTTAAGAAAAAGGCGTTCTTTTTGCCAAGCGACGCCCCGGCCGTCCGAAAAAGCAGCATCGCGATCCCCATATCACAGAGCAGTGCCGGCAGCTTATAGAAAAAGGGATATCCCGCCTCCGGGACGGAAAAGACGGTTGTAAGCCGCGCAATCAGCCCAAGAATATAGAGGTATCCGGGCGGATAATCACAAAAATAGTCCGCGGTGTAAAAGCCGGAGGCACCGATGGTTTCCATACGCTTTCCCCACGCCGACCAGCAGGACATATCGCCGGTATATCCCTTAGTCAGTGCCGCAAGCAGAATGCGAATCGCAAACAGAATCAGAAACGCGGAGCAAAACCGCATATTCCACAGTGCGTCATTAGGCAGTATGTCCGCCGATTTTGTGCGGATTTCAGACCCTCCGTCCGTAAGCTGCGGAAGAATCGCCGCATACGCCATCAAAAATAAAACAGAAATCAAAAAAGCAAGTCCCAAAGGGATCACCCCACCTTTTTCGTTGGTACGATTCAAAAGCGGCGGTGGCTCTCACCACCGCCGGAGTGCGTAATCTCATTTTTGAAAAATTGTTCCAAAGGATATTCTTTACATTTGATCCTTTTTAATACCGATGTCTTTGCGGTAATGCGCGTCTTGGAAAGAAATCATCGGTACCAGCTGATACGCCTTCGCGATTGCGGCGTCCAGATTCTCGCCGACTGCGGTAACGCCCAGCACGCGGCCGCCGTTTGTATAATAGGTGCCGCCCTTACAGGTTGTTCCGGCGTGAAATACCATAGCACCGGCCGCCTCGGCCTCTTTGATGCCTTCAATCGGATAGCCCTTTTGGTAGGCTTTGGGGTAACCGCCGGAGGCCATCACCACGCAGACTGCTGCGTTGTCCTCCCATTCGATCTCAATTTCGTCCAGTCGTTCATCGATCACGGCGTTGAAGATATCAAACAGATCGGATTTCAGCCGCGGAAGCACCACCTGGGTTTCGGGATCGCCGAAACGGCAGTTGTATTCAATCACCTTAACGCCGCGCGGCGTTTTCATCAGCCCGAAATACAAAACGCCTTTAAAGGTGCGCCCCTCTTGGTTCATGGCGTGCATGGTCGGAAGAAAAATCGTTTCCATGCACTCTTTTGCCAAGTCGTCCGTGTAAATACGGCTCGGAGAAAACGTCCCCATGCCGCCGGTATTCGGCCCCATATCATGGTCGTAAACACGCTTGTGATCCTGGGCAGAGACCATGGGCTTTACGGTTTTTCCGTCTGTAAACGCCAGTACCGAAACCTCCGGGCCGGTCAAAAATTCCTCAATGACAACCTTGCCGCCGGCGCTGCCAAACACCTTATCGTCCATAATCTCGCGAATTGCGGCCTTTGCCTCGTCGGCGTTTTGCGCGATGATGACGCCCTTGCCAAGTGCCAGGCCGTCTGCCTTGACCACGATGGGAAACTGGTTTTTTGCCTCCACATATGCGATGGCGTCAGCGCTTTTGGTAAAGACCTCATACGCGGCCGTTGGAATGTGATACTTTTTCATCAAATCCTTGGAAAAGGCCTTGCTGCCCTCGATGATGGCTGCCGCCTTGTTCGGGCCGAACGCCCGAAGGCCTGCTGCCTCAAACGCATCGACCGCCCCGGCTGCCAGCGGATCGTCCGGCGCAACCACGGTGAGATCAATCCCTTTTTCTTTGGCAAACTGTACCTGTTTTTCAAAATCCATGACAGGGATATCAACGCATTCTGCCAGATCCATAATGCCGCCGTTACCCGGTGCACAATAGATTTTGTCAACCTTTGCGCTTTGGCTTAACTTCCATGCGATTGCATGTTCTCTTCCGCCGCCGCCGATGATAAGTACTTTCATTTTTGTCTCCATTCTGCCGTTTTGCTCCGGCTATGTATATTTTATGTATTTTTTCGTAAAAAACGGGACGATATCACTTTGATTTTGCCCGCGGATGTGCCCGATAGTAGGTGTCCGCCAGCTTTCGCTTTACAATCTGGGCATAAAACTGTGTGGATGCGATATCCTTATGCCCTAAGATGGACTGAATCGATTTTAAATCCGCGCCGTTTTCCAAAAAGCGGATCGCAAAGGTGCGCCTTAGCATATGCGGCGTGATATCGGTGGTGATTTTGGCCTTTTTTTGATAGTATTTCATAATCTTCCAAAAGCCCTGCCGCGTCAGCATGGCGCCATTCAGGTTCAGAAACAGAATATCATCGTCCGCGATCTGCGGCAGCTTGCTGCGGCCGTGCCGCAAATAGGCGGTGATTTTATCCCGCGCTGTCGTGTGGATCGGAATCACGCGGTTCTCGCCGCCGTGAAAGCAGTTGATATAGCCGATCTCTAAATTGACATCGCTGACTTTCAGAGAGATCAGCTCCGATACGCGCATCCCTGTCGCATAGAGCAGCTCCAGCATGGCGCAGTCGCGGTAGCCCTTAAAGTCCTTGCATACCGGCTGTTCCAGCAGCCGCTCCACCTCTTGGTCGGTCAGGATCTGGGGCGTTTTCTTTTCGGATTTAAAGCCGTGAATCTCTTCGGCAGGGTTTTCCGATATGTACTGCTTTTGCAGCAAAAAGCGATAAAGCGAACGCAAAGAAGCCAGCATTCTTAAAATGCTGGAGGTTGCCATCCCCTGTTTTTGCATGGTGAGCAGAAAATCCAGGATGATGGTGCGATTGGCTGCGCAGAGATCGCGCATCTGCACCTTCGTCATATAGTCGTGATACTTTAAAATATCACGCCGATAGGATTCTAAGGTGTTTGGTGAAACCTTTTTCACTTGTGATAAATAAGAAAGATATTCTTCAATCATGGGATCCACAAACGGTCGCCTCCCTTGCCGATTCTTTTATTTTACAAAATTTTCGCCCTTTTGGCAAGCCTTTTTTCAAAAAATAATCATAAAACCGCGAAAATCGGCACTGTATTTAAACAATGCCGCAAATCGCGTGCAAAAGTACGGGAACCACATAGCTTTCCAGCCACGCACAGAGAAAGAGCAGCAGCAAAAAAAGCAGGGTGACCTTGGCGTTTCTGCGGTAGATTTGACGTTTTAAGGTATGCTGACCGGGATTTCCGGCGATGTAGCGCCGTTCTTTGAAAAAGGAGATTTGATAGACGCCGTAGAAACAGAGCGCCGGAATCAGAATCAGGTTTTGCGGCAGGAGGGACAAAAGCGCAATTACCATGCCGCGCAGCGAATAGGCGCGCAGCAGGCAGGCGACAACATAGCCGGTGCGAAAGCTCTTGGCGATGATCTGGATCACTCCGAGCGGCAGCAGCCAGACCGACCAGCCGGAGAGCCACAAAAGAACGGCGAGCTGAAGATAGTGCAAAAGAGACGATTGCAGTATTTCAAAATGAGATGCCGACTGCAGCGGATAGGCAGACCAAAACAAATCAAAGGAATCCCGGATTTTAAAGTAGTTGTCCGATGTTGTCGCAAAGATGGTGCCGGTCAAAATCCCGATAAAAAACAGAATGGAAATCCCCAAATATTCATAGCGGTGAACCGTAAGTGTGTTTGCAATGTCCGTATAAAGCTGATGATACCGTTTCATAAAAGTGCCTCCCGTAGTATTCCTGTTTTAATATATCATATGGCAGGAAAGGGGAAAAAAGAACCCGGAGCGGACAAAAGAAAAGAGCGCCGATTTGCGCGGCGCTCCCAGACTGCCCCCAAAGTCAGTTTTCTGCAAGATATTGCTTTGAATCAATTGCCCAAAGCCCATATTCCGCTTTCCAAGCCGCATCGGCAATGTCGCAATATCTTGCCGAAAACGGCGTAAAATCGGCGAAAAATTTCATTTCAGTGCCGCCGCGGCGATGACTGCCGGTGGCAGTCGTCCATCGCTGACTGAGGCGAGAGCCGAGACGGCAATGGCGGAACAGGGGACGGCGATCAAATCAAAATGAAATTTTTCGCAAAGTAGGTTTATCGACACGTTCAGGCCGGCGCGCAGCCGGCCTTTTTTATCGGCCGTTTTTTCCGGAGGGCAGACAGCCAATATATTTTTTATAGGTTCTGGAAAAATAGGACATGTTTTCAAATCCGCAGGAAATCGCTGCGGCCGAGACGCTGCTTCCGCTTTCAATCAGGCGTTTGGCCTCCTTGCAGCGAATGGTATTGAGATGCTCAAAAATCGTCTGGCCGGAAAACTTTTTAAAATCATGCGACAGGTGGTATTTGCTGACGCCGACATGGTCGGCAATCTGTGCAAGGGTCAGCCTTTCGGCATAGTGCTGCCGAATATAACGGATGGTTTCCTTAATGCGCTCGGCCGTGTAATGTTTCTTTGAATCCTCGGAATTTTGTGTCAGCACAAAATCCCGATAAAGAGAGAGCATCAGTCCTAAAATTGCATGCCGAATCGCCGGGACACGGCTATGATCGTTGATTTGGAAAGCGCCGATAACCCTCTCATAATCGCGATGCAGTACACGGGACTGAACATGCTCGCAAAAGCGGACGGACTCGGTCGGAATCCCGTTTGCGGCGCAAAAGTCACGGTCTACTATCAAACAGTAGTATTCAGCCTCAGGATCCCCAATTACAATATGCAGCCGATAGGCGTTAATCACAATGATATCCCCGGCGAAAAACGGATATTTTTCGGCGTCGCAGACCACATAGCCGCTCCCTTTGGTACAGCACAAGATTTCCGTATTGGCGTGCCAGTTCGGCAAGGCTTTCATCGCAGAATCGTCCTTTACGTGGTCATAATGGAAGATAAAAGGTAAAGATGGATCTTCAATAATATGCGGTTCAAAAATCTGCTGCGGCAAAAAAATCCCTCCGATCGCAATATTGTGTTAAAGTTTCACAAAAAAAGATATTGCCTATCCTCCTTCAAAATTGTATCATAAGCGTATCAGATGTGCAAGCAAAAAATAACATTTTGTCGGAAAAAACATAGAGTAACTAAAGGAGGATGTAACATGGAAAAAGTAAAGGTTGCCTTAGTCGGCGCAGGAAATATCGCAAATCAGCATTTGGAATCCTATAAAAATGTTGCGGACGCGGAGGTGTACGCAATCTGTGACATCGACCCGGTTCGTCTTAAAATGACTGCGGATAAGTTCGACATCGAAAGAAGATATCCGGATATCGATTCAATGCTAAAGGACCTCCCGGAGTTGGACGCCGCAGACGTTTGCGTCTGGAACTGCTCCCATGCGGAATGCTCCATCAAGGCGTTAAATGCCGGGCTGCATGTTTTGTGTGAAAAGCCGATGGCCTATAACACCGAACAGGCCGTTCAAATGCAGGAGGCGGCAAAAAAGAACAATAAACTGTTGATGATCGGCTTTGTACTGCGTTTTTCGGACGATGCAAAAATTGCCAAGGATTTTATCGACCAAGGGTATCTCGGCGATATCTACTATGCAAAGGCACAGTATATCAGACGTCACGGCAATCCGGGCGGCTGGTTCTGCGACAAGGCGCGCAGCGGCGGCGGTCCGGTTATTGATATCGGGGTGCATGTCATCGACCTTACCCGTTATTTGATGGGCAATCCCAAGCCTGTTTCCGTTTATGCGGCGGCGTATGACAATATCGGAAAACGGGACAATTTAAAGACATCGGTCGGCTGGGTTCCCTACGGTGCAACCGAAAAGGATCCCTGCACGGTAGAGGATTTTGCGACCGCCATCATCCGCTATGACAACGGCGCGGTAACCCAGCTTGAAACCTCGTACAGCCTCAACGGCGAAAAGGTCGAGAGACGGGCGCTTTACGGAACTAAGGCCGGTCTTGATCTTTCAAACGGCGTAAAACTGTATACAACCTGCAACGACTTTTTGGCAGATATTGATATTAAGACCGAAAACTATAAAAATTCCTCCGACCTGTTTACCAACGAGATGGCACACTTTATTGACTGTGTCAAAAACGGAACGGAGTGCCGCGCCAAAGCGGAGGACGGCATCACGGTAATGCGTATTTTAGATGCCATTTACGAATCCGCGAAAACCGGCCACGAAGTATTACTGTAAGCGAGATAAAATGAGGTGGATTTCATGAAAATTTCAGTCAGTGCATATTCGTTTCATCAGGCAATTAAACAGGGAAAGATGACCCAAATGGACTGCATCAAAAAGGCGAAGGAACTCGGTTTTTCGGGAATTGAATTTACCGAAATTGACGGCGCTCCCGACTTTGACGTCCAGATCGAAAACGCGAAGAAATTGCGCGAAGAGGCAAAGCGCTGCGATATGGAGATCGTGGCGTATGCCATCGGCGCCGTACTGTATCAGGACACGCTGGCGGCGTCGCAAGCCGAAATCGATCGGCTAAAGCGTGAGGTTGATATCGCAAAGGCGCTGGGCGCCCCGGTGATGCGCCATGATGTGTGCTATGAACTCGGAAAATCGGGAAACGCGCGCAGTTTTGACCTTATGCTGCCGACCATCGCGGAAAATATCCGCGCGGTCACGGAATATGCAATGCAGCAGAGAATCCGCACCTGTACCGAAAACCACGGTTTTATCGCACAGGACAGCGACCGCATGGAACGGCTGTTCCATGCGGTAAACCACGATAATTACGGGCTTTTGGTTGATATCGGAAACTTCCTTTGCGTGGACGAAAACCCGGTTACGGCGGTATCGAGAGTGGCGCCGTATGCCATTCATGCCCACGCAAAGGATATGATCATCACCAAAGAACAGGAGAGCGACAACGCCTTTATGACGCGCGGCGGCAATTACTGCGAGGGCTGCGTGATCGGCGAGGGGGTTGTCCCGGTCGCACAATGTCTCAGAATTTTAAAGCATGCAGGCTATGACGGCTGGCTCTCGATGGAATACGAGGGAAAAGAAGAATGCATTGAGGGGATTCGGCGCGGATTGAGCCATTTAAAGAATTGCGTGGAGCATCTGTAACATTGCATGGATTATCTGTAAAAAAAATGTAAAATAAAGTTGTTGACAAATGAATTTCTGTATTGTATAATGAATTTGTTCCCAGGTGGGTTATTTTTAGGATTTAGGGATAAAGGATAAAGCTTATCCACCATTTTATGCGAATAATAGAATGCGATGATGTGATATGCGTATTTGGGCGCTTGCGTATCACGGAGTGAGTAGCGCAACCGGTCTGTTTGACGTGAGAGTTTTTCTCATTTGTTGACAGGCTTTTTTTATTCCTAAAAATAATGGTTGAAAGGGGTGATTTTTTGAAATGCAGAACCGTTCAAAAAGTGACGGCCTGTTGTGTTGCCGTTTTGCTGCTTGTATCTTCGGCGATATCCGCATTTGCAGCTGAGATGACCTGGAGCTATGACGCAGAAAGCAAGACGGTATCCGTAAAGGGCTACGGAATGATTAACGATGCCACCGCGCTTACCGGGTACTTAAAGGACGCCAAAAAGATAGAAGTTTTAAAAGGCGTAACCAAGACGGATAAAAATGTCTTTGCAAACCTCGGCGGCGTGGAGGAGGTTGTATTGCCGGACGGCTTTTTAGCCATCGGCGACAATTCGTTCCACCTCAGCCGGAATCTGAAAAAGATTACGCTTCCGGATACGCTGGAGAGCATCGGGAAAGAGGCGTTTATGGGCTGTGTCGCGCTGGAAAACGTTGTGATTCCCAAAAATGTTTCTACGATTGGCGTTAATGCATTTGCAAACTGCACCGGGCTGACAGCCTTTTCGGTGAGTGAAGAAAATCAGAATTTTATCGCCGTTGACGGCGTGATTTTCACCGGGGACAAAAAAGAGTTGGTGATGTATCCTTCCGGAAAAGAGGACGAGACATATCAAATCCCGGCAGGGACAACATCGGTGCGCGAGAGGGCGTTTGCCTACAACGCACATTTGCAAAAGGTCACCGTTCCCGACTCGGTTCGCGAAATCGGCGATTACGCTTTTTACTTTTGCGAAAGGCTGAACACGGTTGCCTTTTCGGAGGAACCGTCAGGCTCCGCACTTCAGTTGATCGGAAGTTACGCCTTTTACGGCTGTAAGCTGCGAAAGCTTTCCCTGCCGTACGGCGTAGAAAGGATCGGCAGTGACGCCTTTAAAAACTGCGACACGCTATCGTATCTGGAACTTCCGGGCACCGTGCAGTCGATCGGTGAGAATGCTTTGTACGGCACCGGTGCCTCGTTAAAGATCGGGGGCTACGGCGATGCGGTAACGGCGTTTGCCAATCGGACGGGAATTTCGTTTTCCGAGACCGTACGGGTAAAAATCAACGGAAGAGAAATCTTCTTTGATTGCCCGGCCGTGGTGAGGGACGGCTGTACCATGGTTCCGATGCGGCGGATTTTTGAAGAACTGGGCGCTGCCGTTACGTGGGATGACGAAACGCAGACCGCGCGGGGCGAAAAGGACGGCACGGTTTGTACCTTTACGATCGGCGATGAGACGCTCTATAAAAACGGCGAGGCTGTCAGGCTTTTGGCACCGGCAACGCTGGAAAACGACCGTACCCTGGTTCACGTCAGAGCCATCGCAGAGGCGTTTGGCGCGGCGGTTGACTGGGATGGGGCGAGCGGATTGGTCTCGATTACAAATTGATTGGTTATGATCGGTTGGTTACCGATGGGTTGGTTTATGACAAATTGGTTGGTTTATTACATGTTAAAAATAAATGGTATGGAGGTTATATCATGAGAAAAATGAGAAAGAAGATTGCGGTTGTTTTATGTCTGGTATTTGCCATGACGGCGCTTTTGTCGGTCAATGCTTTTGCAGCGCGTGACCCGTGGGGCGGTTGGCCCGGTTACGGCGGCTGGAACGATCAGGGAAACCATGGCAATCAGAGCAGCAAGACCAAGGTCGGTTTTTATATCCAGATTCACGGTGAGCAGATGGACGCGGACGGCAATGTCGGCAGCCATGACAAGAACTCGTTTACCGGTATGCTGGCGCAGACAACTTTGAATAAGAATCTGTCGGAAGATTTCAGTCTTTCTCTGGGCGGCAGTGTGACGGAGGACGTTATCTTAAGCTACATGAAGGAAGTTCCCAACCAGAATCAGGTTTTGAGCAAGGTTGTTACTCAGTACAAGAACATGGACGCTTACATCCGTTCCAGCAACGGAAAGGTGATCCCCTGGTCGAAAATGACGACCGACTACTACAAGATTCAGTGGTACGTTTTAAAGTGTGAAGATGATTTTTGGCATGTGGACGGTGTTATCATTGATTTGGAAACGGATAAAGAGATTTCCATTGTCGTACCGGAGGAAACCGCAAAGAGAGCGGCCTGTGTGGAATATGACGTGGCAAGCGGAACCTTTACACCCGGTTTTATGGGAGTTAAGGCGAACCGGCCGCACAGCTATCATCAGGGCAATAACGACAACTTGATTATCGATGGGTTCCACGATGTTTGGTATACCGTTTTGGACGAGGACACTTTCAGTGCAAACAATGATGTGATTCCTGCACAGCTGATTGACGCCGCCAATGCAATCTGCACGCTTGCCGGCGCAAGATTGTCAGAGCTTCCGGCGACGCTGCAGAGAAACTTCGGCAGAATTGACTCGCAGGCGTATAAACAGGAATATGTTGAAAGAACGGGTTCCGGTACAACGCTGTATGTAACCCCGTTTATCACAGAGTTGCTTGCACAAAAATACAATGTAGATACAGATCAGTATATCTGGCTCGCGATGGGCGATTCCAAGGGAAATATCTCTAAGGTATATGTTATGGACCGCGCGGCTGCAAACGTTGATAATCTTTTCGACGGAGAATAAGATACTGTGTCTGCCGTAAATGCGATGCAGTGCGGGTCACACAGGAAAAACTGTGTGATCCGCTTTGTGTTAATTTTTTTTAAAGCGTATTATAGTGAAAAAAGGACAACAGGTGATGAAAATGAGTACGCACTACTCTACAATGTGGCTTGAATTTTTCGGAGATATGGTTTCGCTGTTTGCGGCCTATCTGATGGCCTCTGTTGCGTTTGATGCCTATACGGGCTTTTTTGCCGTATTTTGCAGCAATCTTCATTTTTATATCATTGCTGCGTGCTCTGCCGCAATCGTGTTATACATGCTGGACGCCTATGGGAGCATTGCATCCTATCTATCAAAAAGGAAACGGCTGTCCATCACGCTTTTGGTCGGGTTATTATTAAGCGCAGCGCTTACCGCGGTGATAACGCTTCTGTTTTTCAGGACAAGGCCGGTTCGGTTTCTGTTTGGCGCCGCCTTTTATCTGGCAAGCTATGCGATCATGATGCTTCAAAGAGGGGTTACCCTGCGGATTTTTATCCGATTGCGCCAAAAATCTGCATTGCTGATTTTGTTTCCCGACGGATACCCCGAAATCTTCCTGGATAAGCTGATGAAACACTCTGAGGATTTCGGCAGCGTTGCGGTCTATCGGATTATGGAGAATCAGCATGACATCCCGGAGGATTTAAAGACGCAGATCAATGCGGCGGACGAACTTTTGATTGCATCCGGGATTTCGGATGCGCTGCGCGATCAGCTGATTTTATATGCAAGGCAACGCGGCAGCTTTGGCAAGGCACCGAATATCAAAGTGATTTCCTCGGTCGAAAACTTGTCGTTTTTGGGCGGCAGAATTACGCACGTGGGGGATACGCCGGCGATTCATATCAAAAACGGGCAGCCCATGTGGGTGGAACGGGTGCTGAAACGGTGCTTTGATTTTGTTGCTTCCCTAATCGGTCTTATCGTACTGTCTCCCGTATTTTTCATCTGCGCGGCGGCCATCAAGATTGATTCCAGGGGGCCTGTGTTTTACAGACAGGAGCGGTATACCATTTACAGAAAGAGATTTTATATTTTAAAATTCAGAACCATGGTGGCCGACGCGGAAAAATACGGTGCGCGGCTCGCAACGGAAAAAGACGACAGAATCACGAGAGTCGGTCACGTGCTGCGTGCCTGCCGGCTTGACGAGCTGCCGCAGCTGATTAACATTTTAAAGGGAGAAATGTCGATCGTCGGCCCCAGACCGGAACGGCCGATTTACGCCGATGAATACAGTAAAATGGTAAAAAATTTTGATATCCGGTATCTGGTAAAGGCCGGTCTTACCGGGTACGCACAGGTTTACGGGCGCTATAACACCAAGGTGTCCGACAAGGTGCTGCTGGACAGTATTTATATTAACACCTTTTCGATCTGGCTGGATTTAAAATTGATTGTATTGACGATTTTGATTATGTTTACCAAGGAATCCACCGAGGGTGTCGCGGAAAACATGGCGGAGGTTCCCGTTGCAAAATCGGAAAAGCCGCAAACGGAACAGAAAAAGATTTTGTATCGATCCTAGATCAGTCAATCGGATTGCAATATCGAAAACGGCACACAAAGTCTGAGAGGAAGCATGGGTATGGACGAAAAGTTTTTAAGCGTGATTATTGCGGCATATCAGGCAGAGGAATATATCGAGCGCTGTATCCGTTCTGTATACCGTGCCATGCCGGAAAAACTCGCGGACGCGGTAGAGGTCATTGTGATCGATGATGCATCGACAGACAAAACCGCGGAGAGGGCGGAGGGGCTGCACCTTCCGATTCGGCTGATTCGGCTCGGTCAAAACTGCGGTTCGATTGCCAAAACAAGAAACATCGGACTGCGGGCGGCACACGGCCGCTATCTTACCTTTTTGGACGCGGACGACTATTACGCAGACGGTGCCGTCGCTGCGCTGATCGGCTATTTAAAGGAATATACGCCGGACATTGCGCGTTTTGGCTATACCGAGGTCTATCCGCCCGATTATCGAACGAAGATTCCGTATTGGAATCCAAGGCCGTTTCGTCTGGTGAAAAAAGAGGATTTTAAAAGTGAAGTCTATCCGCAGCTGATTGGCGGAATCGGACTTAACAGTGTTTGTCTGGCTGCGTTTCAAAGAAGGATGCTCGGCACGCTCTGCTTCCCGGAGGATTTTTTGACCGCGGAGGACGTTGCCTTTTCCATCGAGGCTTATACCGCAGCACAAAGCGTGCTTTTTCTCCCGGATCGCCTTTATTGCTATTTTCAGACCGGCAAGGGGCTGACGGGCGCCGGTACGGGGATTTTAAAAAAGTATCAGTATAATTTTATGCTGGTTTTAAGAATGTTAAAAAAGCTGCCGAAGTGGGGACTTGCCGCGCCGCGGTGGTATCTTAAAACGATGCTTCGCCCCTTTGTGATTACCTTGGATAAGATAAAAAGAATGAAGAATGATACCGCCGCAATGGGATAGAGTGGAGAATGAACGATGCGTTTGAGAGGGAAAAGCCCGGAGGTTTTATCAAAAAAAGATCCGATCAGCCCGGAATGCCTTGCGGCATGCCTGTATTTTATGTGTCTGCCTTTTACGGTTGTCACAACGCCGTTTGGGTCGCTGCTTAAGGTGGTAACCCTCCCGATTATGGCGTTTCTTGTTCTTCGTATTCTGATGGGAAAAAGCGAACTGACCTTTCATTATGTTCACTTTTGTTACCTGATCTATATTATCTATACCATCAGTATGCTCTTTGTTTTTCACGACAGCAAAGCGGTGACAACCACGAAAGATATGGTACTTGGCACACTGATGTTTCTTTTGATCACTGCGCGGATTTATACAAACCGCGAACGGGAATGGATCGAATCGGCGTGGCTGATTGTCGGGCTGATCTGTATTTATGCTTGTTTAAGCTCGACCGAGGTCGTCAGCAAAAGCGAGAGCCGCGCCGTTGTCAGAATTTTGGGGTTTGAAGAGGATCAAAATCAGTTCTGCGCATATCTGATTATGCCGACGCTCATCAGCGTCAAACGTTTTTTGGAGCGCAGACGGGGCTATCCTGTCTACCTTGTCATCATCGCACTCTCGTTTTATTCCATTTTAAAAACGGGATCCCGCGGCGGCTTACTCGGTATTTTGCTCGGCCTTTTTGCCTATGCCGCCATCGGTATCAAAAGCGTTAAGACAAGGCTTATACTGTTTGCCTCTGCCACAGCGCTCACTTTGATGATTGTGACGGTTGTGGTGCCGCTGCTGCCGGAGAATGTCGCCGCGCGTTACACCATTCAGGCCGTCGAAGAGGACGGCGGCAGCGGCCGCACGGAAATCTGGCGTTTTCTGATCGATTATTCGTTTCGGGAGCCGGGCAGGCTCTTGCGCGGCTCCGGCATTTTTTCTACCTACGGGATTATGAAAAGCGCCGGGTTTCAAAACGGTGTGGCGCACAACGCCTTTATCCAGATTTTAAATGACGAGGGCATGATCGGGCTGCTGCTTTTTATCATCTCGATCGTGTCATGCCTGATCCGCAACATGAAAAGAGAGCCGCTGTACGCCTGTGCGTATCTTTCGATGCTGGGGTTTGCGATCTCGCTGACGTTTTATGTTTTTAAACCGAATCTAAATATCATGATGATGTGCGCGATGAGTTTTTACGGCAGCTTGCCGCAGGATCGTCTGCACGATACCACGAAAGGAGCGTCCCTCTATGCGTAAAAAAATCATGCGGCTGTTTCAAAAAAAGTATTTTGCTTTTTTGCTGCTGGTCGTTATCGCGTTCTCTTTTCTCGGAGAATCCTACCATGTACTTGTATTATCCAATTTAAAGGGTATGAATATCCGGCTGAATTATCCCGGCGCGGAGGAGGGGTTAAACCCGGACGGCAGCCGCTTTGTCATCTCGGAGATGACAAGCGATGAAATTTTGGACGCGGCCAAGGCCGGCCTGAAACTGGAAAAGTACACCAACGATCAGCTGAGAAAAAGGCTGTTTATCACCACAAAGTTTTCCCAGGCCGCGATGGACGAGGTTGTTTCCGATATTCGTGACGGTATGCACGGCTCCTATGTGCCGACCACGTTTCACGTCTATTATTCGCAAAAGAATAAGCTGGCAAAGAATGAAACGCATGAGTTTTTAGAGGCGCTGGCCGAGAACTATAAGGACTATTTTTATAAAAACCATGCCGAAAACAATTCCATTTTGCGTTTTGAGCCGGAGGAAGATGCGTTTGTAAACTATGATTACAGCGAAATTTATGCGGTGCTTTACGAAAAGGCCGACCAGATGTTAAATTACATGAAAACGCATCGGGAGGAAAACCGCGGCTACCGCTCCTCGGATCAGATCAATTTCAGCGCACTCATTGACGAGCTGACAAATTTTAAAGATGTCAAGCTGGAAAAATTTTATGCCTACATGATTCAAAACAACATTACAAAAAACAGAGGAACCTATATCAATAAGCTTTCCTATTTGCTGGATTATCACAATCAAAGCTATCGGAAAAAGAGCAGCGCGTCCGAGATTACCAAGGCCGCACTTTATCAGTATGATCCGCAGATCATCGCGGTGGCCTTTGTGCCGTCGGTCGATTCTGCCAACAACTATTATATGAGCCGTACCAAAACGGGAATCGACGATCTTGCCAAAAATTCTTACAGTGACGGCATGGAGGCGGCGCGCGTTGCGCAGAAGATTGACGATTATAACAACCGCTTTTCCAAGATGCTGGCGGCTTCCGATACGGAGGCGGAGACCATCGCGAAGGCGGAGGAATACCTTCAGGGGATTTTAAACGATTTAAAAGAGCTTTCGGATAAAATTCTGCAGCTGGACGGGGAATATCTGTCCTATAAAACCAACGACTACTTTACCTATGTGGTCGACCCCAAATCCAGCCTTTTAAACCTCAGCATTACAATAAAATTTGCAATATTCGGCTTGATTCTGGCATTGCTGATGATCCTGTATCTGGAGTTTTTCCATCAGACGGTGACAGAGAAAACCAGACGCTATAAAAGAATCCTCGACGTAATGACGGGGATTGGGAAAAGGGGGCGAAAACGATGAAACTGACGATCTGGGATTTATTTCACGATCTGTATAAGCATAAGCTGATGATTATCATCGGAACCCTGTGCGCGCTTGTGCTTGCCAATCTGTATGTAGACAGAATCCAGACCTACTCTGCGGAGGTGGTGATTCGCTATAAAGACGCCTGCGTGTCAAACGGCTATTCGTTAGACGGTTCCGTTTTTGATTCCAGTGAAATCGTATCGCCCAAGGTGGTTGCTTTTGCGGACCGCAATCTGCCGTTTGACATTACGGACGACGGGATTCGTGCCAATACCAAAATTATTCCGATCGTTCCCAGCACCGATCAGAATTTGCAGGAGGCAAAGGAGAAGCAGGGCGAGGAATACGAGTATCATCCCAACACGTTTCGGATTAAGTATAAGGGAAATTCCTCGTATTATCAAACGCGCGATACCCTGGATAAGCTGATTGACGGTTACTTTAAGTATTATAACGAAAAATATCTGTATCTTGCGACCATCAGTGAAGTGGACTATAACTTAAGCGGCGGTGAGTACGATTATTTGGAACAGGCGGAAATCCTGCAAAATAATATTGAAAACGCCATCACGGTGCTTGGCGGCTATGTCACGGATGACGCCTACCGTTCGCCCTCTACCGGGCTGACGTTTCAGGATATGATCGCAAAGTTTGAATACCTTTCGGAATACGATATGCCGCTGATTTTTTCGCAGATTTATACCGCGCGGCTTTCGGTCAACAAGGATTTGCTGATCAACAAATATACCGAACGGCAGGAACAGCATCGGCTGGATCAGAAAAACGCGGAGGAAAAGGCCGCGATGGCAGAGGATCGGATGAACGCCTATGTCAGCGCAAATGTTGATGTGCCGAATTCTTATAACTATAACCAGGACGGCAATGATGACAACGTTATGATTATTCAGGATGTCCACGACCGGCGGTACGAAAACCGCGTTGATCCGCAGACGACCTATGATACGCTGATTAAAAATTATGTGGCAGACAGCATCGGTGCCAACAACAGTGTGATTGATGCGGAGCATTGTGCAAAGGTGGTAGAGACCTTTGCCTCGCCGGCCGATCCGTCTGTCAGCTATGAAGAATACGAAATCGCAGTAAAAGCGGAAATTGCGGCGGTGTTGACAAAGCTTCGGGATATGTATCAGACGGCGTTTTCGCTGATTGACGATTATAACGCCTATGTTCCGGCAAGGCATATCGAATGTCTGACCGGCGTGCGGTATTATGAAAACGTATACGCGTCCTTTTATTATCTGGTTGCGCTGCTGATTGGTTTTATGCTTTTGTGTGTTTTAGCCATCGCCATCGAAACGGTAAAACGCTACGCAGCCTATCAGAAACAGGAACACAAGAGTGAAAACGACGCGGCGCAGCAGTAAAAAATAAGGTGGGAAAGACATGGTCGGAATCATACTCTACGGCTCCTTTGAGCTGGCTCCGTATTTTAAAAAGTATACCAAGGTGCTCGATGACGCCGGGATCGCCTATGATTTAATCGGTTGGCGCCGCGAAGAAAAGGCGCTCTACGCCGGCGAAAACGTGTTTATGTATGAGGCGCCGCCGGCAAAGCGGCACGACAGCGCGCTGCATAAAATCCGCCCGGCCTTGGGGTACCGCCGTTTTATCAGGCGTCAGCTCCGCGCCAAAAAATATGACAAGCTGATTATTCTGACCACGCAGACGGCGCTTATTTTAGCCGATGTCCTGCTCACCGCCTACCGCGGCAAATATCTTTTTGATTATCGGGACAAATCCTATGAGTATATCAGACCTTACCGTATGCTGGTTGATACAATCATAAAACATTCGGTCGAGACCGCCATTTCGTCTCCGTGGTTTCGCGAGAGTCTGACAAAGGAAAAGCAGTATCTTTTGGTTCACAATCTTCAGGACGAAAATTTAAAAAAGGTACGCCGGTGCTGCAATAAAAAAGAGCCGGGCGCACCCATTGCTGCCGGGTATGTCGGCGCACTCCGATCCTATGCGTATCACAAGCATTTGATCGACTGTTTTGCAAACGATAAGCGGTTTGTCTTTCATACCTACGGCTGCGGCGATGACTGCGAAAGACTGGCAAGATACGCCGCACAATTTCCCAATACCTTTGTGCACGGGCGGTATGACGAGGCCGAAAAATACGATATCATCGAAACTTTTGACATCATGTGCTATAACTATCCGTCAAGCTTTGTCAATGACGGGGCGATTGCAAACAAGTATTATGACGCGCTGATTATGAAAAAGCCGATGTTTGTCAATCCCAAGACCAGACTTGGCGGCTGGATTGCAGAAAATGGGCTGGGCGTCGGCGTTGACGAGGAGGAGACCCAAATTACCGATACGATTTACGATTGGTATCGGGCGATGGATCCCGCGGCGTTCGCCAAAACCTGTGACAGCTGCCTTACACAGTATGCAAAGGAGAACGCTGCGTTTGAAGAGAAAATTCGGTCGGTGCTTTGCGCAAAGGGCGGGAGAGGTACACGATGAAAAAAATTCTGATTGTCAACAACAATATGCACATCGGCGGAATCCAGAAATCATTGCTCAATTTGCTAACAGCGCTCACGCAGTATCGCGGTGCGGAATATGAAATCGATCTTTTGCTGTTTGCAAAGCGCGGAGCGCTCCTTGACGAAATCCCAAAGCAGGTCTCGGTATCGGAGGGGAACTTTTTTACCAAAATCATGGGGCTTACCCAAGCGGAGGCCGGGGAGGAGGGCGTTTTGACCTGCCTTAACCGCTCGTTTTGGACGGTGGTCACCAGGCTTTTTACAACGCGGATCAGCTTTGGCATTTTATCGGGAATGCAGCCGATCAAAAAAACGTATGACGCGGCAATTTCGTTTATGCAGCCGGGCACCGAACGGGTGTTTTACGGCGGATGCCCGGAATATGTACTCCGCGCGGTAAAGGCAAAAAAGAAGATTTGCTTTATTCACTGTGACTTTATGCACTACGGCGGCAACACAAGCAATCACCGCGCACTGCTTTCTCGGTTTGACGCACTTGCGGCGGTTTCGGATTCGGTGAAGGCACGGCTGATTGAGGCCGCGCCGGAGCTTGCCGATAAGGCCAAAACCGTACACAATTGCTGCGCGGCGTCGAAAATCAAGGCCGCCGCAGAAGAATATGCAGCCGATGCCGCGCCGGATCGGATCAATCTCTTTACGGCGGCAAGACTGCACGCTGAAAAGGGAATTTTGCGTATGCTGCCCATACTTTCGCAAATCAAACGCGCAGGGATTGCCTTTATATGGCGCATCGCGGGAGACGGGCCGGATAAAAAAGAGATTGCAGAGCGCGTGACGCAGTACGGACTTTCCCGTGATGTGATCCTCTTGGGCAATTTAAAAAACCCTTATCCGTATTTTAAGGCGGCCGATCTTGTGCTTGTGCCGTCCTATCACGAGGCTGCGCCCATGGTTTTTGACGAGGCGCGTGTTCTCGGTACGCCGGTATTTACAACCGATACCACCTCGGCGATTGAGATGATTGCGGATACAAAATGCGGTATCGTATGCAAAAACGATGACCGTGAAATTGAAAAAGCGCTGACAGACTATTTGAGCACTTTTCAAAAACAAAAAAACGCTGCGGCCGATTTGGATTTTAGAGCGCCGCTTCAAGAATTTGACGATCTCATCACTGGATGATAAGCGTGAGAACAAAAGAGAAATAAACAGATAAAATTTCGGCGATATCAAAAGGAGGAGGATACCATGTCGTTATACGAAGATATCAAGGAGAGAAAAGAGAAAATTTCTGTGGTGGGACTCGGTTATGTCGGTATGCCGCTTGCCGTCGCCTTTGCAAAATACGCCGATGTCATCGGGTTTGACTTAAATCAAGACAAGATCAATCAGTATCAAAACGGGATCGATCCGACCAACGAGGTCGGAGACGAGGCCATTAAGGCCACGAGCGTTTTGTTTACAGCGGACGCCGCGCAGCTAAAGAACGCAAAATTTCATATTGTTGCCGTGCCGACGCCGGTCAATCACGACCATACGCCGGATTTAACGCCGGTAGAGAGCGCCAGCAGAATTGTCGGTCAAAATTTGCAAAAGGGTGCGGTTGTCGTCTTTGAATCCACCGTTTATCCCGGTGTAACCGAGGATATTTGTGTGCCGATTTTAGAGGAGGAATCGGGGCTGCGCTGCGGAACAGACTTTAAGGTTGGCTATTCGCCGGAGCGTATCAATCCGGGCGACCCGGTACACCGCCTGGAAAATATCAAAAAGGTTGTGTCCGGCATGGATGAAGAATCCCTTCGGGAGATTCAGGATGTTTATAATATGGTGATCGAGGCCGGCACCTTCCCGGTGTCCTCCATCATGGCCGCAGAGGCGGTCAAGGTTGCCGAAAACTCGCAGCGCGATATCAATATCGCGTTTATGAATGAGCTTGCCATGGTGTTTGACCGTATGCATATTGATACCGCAGAGGTAATCGCCGGGATGAATACCAAATGGAACGCGCTGGGGTTTTATCCCGGTCTGGTCGGCGGACACTGCATCGGAGTGGATCCGTATTACTTTACCTATCAGGCAGAAAAGCTCGGCTATCATTCCCAGATCATATTATCCGGCCGTCAGGTCAATGACGGCATGGGCAAATTCGTCACCGATGCGGCAATCAAAGAGATGATTCTGGCTGGCATGGCGCCTTCCAAATCCAAGGTGGTGATTTTGGGTATCACCTTTAAAGAAAACTGTCCCGATATCCGCAACAGTCGGGTTGAGGACATTATCGAACGTCTCTCTGACTACGGTATCACCCCGATCATTGCAGACCCATGGGCGGACGCTGCCGAGGTGCAAAGAGAATACGGCGCGGCGCTTGTGCCGCTCGATCAGATCCATGATGCCGACTGTGTGATTCTTGCCGTGGCGCACCGTGAATTTCGCGCAATGTCTCTTTGTGATTTTAATCAGCTGTTTGATAAGAATAAGGGCGCAAAGGTTTTGATTGACGTAAAGAGCATTCTTAATAAAAAAGAGGCGGAAGAGGACGGTTTTCGGTATTGGAGGTTGTAGGCAGGTCATGGAGCATAAAAAGATTTTTACGGTCAAAAAGCTGATGAGCGGTATGGTCTATATCGGTTATCTTTTGTACTACTGCGCAGCGTACCTTTTGGGGCTTTTGCTGCGTTACCTTCCTTACTATCGCGATATGTGGCTGATTGCCGAACGAAAAACCGAAGCACGGGATAACGGGTATCATTTTTTCCGTTATCTTTGTCAGAACCACCCGGAGGTTAACGCGGCGTTTTTGATTGACAAGCACTCGCCGGACTATGCAAAGATTGCAAGTCTCGGCAAAACCGTACAGCCCGGCACCGTGCGGCACATGCTGGCGTTTGCCTGCGCCAAAATCCGAATCAGCACCCATTATATGAGCTGTTCCCCGGATGATTACCGATTTGCCGTGCTGAACCGTTTTCGGCTGGTTCGCGGCAAAAATGCCGTGATACGTCACGGGATCACCTCCAACGATTTAAAGGAGCTTCACTTTCCGAAAGCAAGAATGGATTTGTTGGTTTGCAGCGCAATCCCGGAATATCAGAACATGATCGAAAACTACGGCCACCCTAGCGGCGTGGTGCAGCGGCTGGGACTTTGCCGCTACGACCGGCTGCTTGCGTCGCATACGGTGAAAAAGCAGATTCTGCTCATGCCGACATGGCGCTACGCACTCAGAAACCTGTCCGACGCGGCGTTTGTCAAGACGGAGTATTACCGGCAGTTTTCGGCTCTGTTAAACGACGAGACGCTGCACCGCTTTCTGGATAAGTACGACTATACCTTTGTTTTTTATCTGCATTACGTGTTGCAGCCGTATTCGCACCTGTTTCATTCCGATCATCCGCGGATCCAAATTCTGCAAAAGGAGAACCACGATGTGCAGCAGCTTTTGATGGAATCGGCATTTTTGATTACCGATTATTCCAGTGTGTTTTTTGACTTTGCTTATATGGGAAAGCCGCTTGCCTATCTGCAGTTTGACGAGGAAACATTTTTTAAAACGCAATACGGCCGCGGATATTTCCACTGCCGCCGGGATGGGTTCGGGCCGGTCTTTGACATCGCCGGGAACGCCGCAGCCTATGTCTGCCAAAAGATAAAGGACGGCATGACGGTTGAAAAACCGTATCAGCAAAGGGTGGATCAATTTTTTGACCGGCGATGCGCCGACCACTGCGAAAAGACCTATCGGGCCATCCGTGCGCTGGTTGAAAAAGCATAATGTTAGCGCCCCAAAAAGGGAAATTCCGGTTCGCTGCCATGTGAAATGCGGCGAACCGTACATCATCGAGGGATATCTGTATGAAAAAGAAACTGACGATTGGCATTGCCATCTACAATATTTCGGATTGCTATTTAAAACCGTGTATCAAGAGCGTTGCCGCAAACCGCGCCGATGAGATTGAAATCATCTTGGTGGACGATTGCTCCGATACGGCGTGTGCCGCGCGGTGCGCAGAATACGCGGCGGCGGATTCCCGTATGATATTGATAAAAAATGCGGCAAACACCGGGATCGGGAGCGTCAGAAACCGTATTATTGAAGAGGCAAAAGGAGACTGGATCATCTTTGTGGACGGCGATGATATGATTGCGCCGCACATGGCGGCCAATGTCATGTCTGTCTGTGACGGCTACGATGTGATCTTATGCGGCAGTCAAAATTGCAGCGGCACCGATTTTGCCATACCCGATGCCGCGCCGTCCGCACCGCAGTGCGTGCCGTTATCCGAAAGCCATGTCAAAGACCTTGCCGCGGCGGCAATCACGAGACGGCATAAAAGTCAAAGCGATGTGGACGATTTTTCGTTTCGGCCGGGATCGGTCTGCGGCAGTGCGTACCGCCGCGATTTTTTGATTCAAAACAACATCACCTTTGATACACGGCTGAAAACGGCGGAGGACAGCTTGTTTCATGCTGCCGTCTTTTTGGAAAATCCAAGAACTGCGGTGTTAAAAACAACGGCTTATTACTACCGCCAAAACCCGGACTCCGTGACGCATCGCTATGACCCGGATTCTAAGGCGGTGACTGACTGCTATCTTGCGGTTATCCGTGACTTTATCACCAAACGGTTTGAAGATGCGCCGTCCGTTATTGCGGACTTTCAAAAGTATCGCTGCGTTTTTGCCGTGTTTGATAACTTTGACCGCAATCTCTTTCACCCCAAAAATCCCAAACCGATCAGAGTGCGAAAACAGGCGTTTGACGCCCTGCTGCATACGGCACCGTATGATAAGGCAATCGAGAACGCAAAAGCCTCGGAGTATGAAAATCACGAGGCGGCTTTTAAGGTTTTTCTCACGAAGAGACATATGTTTTTGCTTTTAAATTTTTGTTATAAAAACAGGCTGATTTTTAAGATTTACGGCGGTGTGCGGCATCGGATTCAAAAGTATAAAAGGAGCGTTTTAAAGTGGAAAAAGGGGCGGATTTAAAACAAGAAAAGCAGCTTAGCATCTGCATTGCGATCTACAATATCCGCGAAGAATTTTTGCGCGCCTGTATCGAGAGCGTATGCGCGGATTCTTCCGAAGAGGTTGAAATCCTGCTCGGTGACGACGCGTCACGGCCGCCCATTGCAGACATCTGTCGCGGCTATGCAAAGCGCGATGCGAGGATCCGCTATATCCGCAGAACGCAAAACGGCGGCGTCAGCGCCATGCGCAACCAAATGATTGCCGCGGCCAAGGGGCGGTTTATCACCTTTATTGACGGGGACGATGCCGTACCCAAAGGCTATGCGTCCTGCCTTTGCCGCGCTTTATCCGGCGATACCAAAGATCTTGATATCCTTATGTTTCAGTGGCGGCGGTTTGAAACCGATATTCCCAAAATCTCGGCGGATCACGCTGCGGCTTGGACAATCGCACCGGAGGCGGCAGCATGGTTTTCCAGAGTATGCCTTACCGGCGAGCCGCCGAATTTGCAGCAGTGGAATATGAAAGACAGTACGCCCTCCTCGGTATGCATCAAGGCATACCGGCGGGATTTTTTAAACGAAAACCGGCTTCTTTTTGAAGAGGGGCTAAAAAAGTCCCAGGATGTGGTGTTTAATACCCGTGCCTATCACGTTTGCAAAAATCTTGGATATTTGCCAAAGCCTCTGTACTTTTACCGCAAAAACGCCGATTCCGTAACCAACCGTTACAGTGCGGATATGGACGGTATCATTCGCGATTGCTTGCGGTGCGATCAAAACAATCAGCGCTCATTGTTTGACGGCAACGGCGCGGTCATGACCGCATGGCGGAAGTATAAGCTGATTCACTATATGCTGACGATGTTTGCACTAAACATCTTTCATAAAAAGAATCCAAAGCGCCGTACGGAGCGCAGGCGGTACTTTCTTTCGTGGATTCATACAGAACCGTTCTCGTCCTTTTTGCGGGACTTTGATCTAAAATCCTATGAATGGCGCGAGCGGCGGCTGATTGTTGCACTTGCAAAACAAGAAGCATTTTTAAGACTTGATTTGCTTTACCGCCATCCGTTTTTGCTCCGTCTGTACGGAAAGACGGGCTGTCTTGCGGATCGGATCAAAAATAAAACAACGGGGATGAAATAACATGCGCAGCTTGGCAACACTGAAAAATTCCATATGGGGAATCCTGCAGCAGGTCATCGTGTGTATCCTGAGCCTGTTTTCGCGCAGGGTCATGATTGATACCATCGGCGTGGAGGGCGTTGGGTTAAACGCCCTTTTAACCAGTGTGATTACCATGCTTTCCCTTGCAGAATTGGGGATTGGCACCGCCATTGTCTATCATATGTATGCGCCGATTGCGGCAAACGATCAAAAACAGATCGCGAGACTGATGCACACCTACCGAAACATCTACCGCATCATCGCGGCGGTGATATTTTTGCTGGGTCTTTCTCTTTTGCCGTTCATGCACCGCATTGTCTCGGATACCGATTATTCCGCGCGTTATATCCGCATCATCTTTGTTCTGTTTTTGCTGCAGACGACCTCGTCCTATCTTTTTACCTATAAGCGCTCGATGCTCTCGGCCGATCAAAAACAGTATATCATCACCATTTTTGATTTGTGCTATAAGATTTTTACTATCGTTGCCGGGATTATCGTGCTCAAACTGACCCGTGAGCTTGCCTGCTATCTGGTTTTGCTGATTGTCAGCACCGTAGCTGAAAATTTGTTGATTTCCCAAAAAGTGGATCGGATGTATCCCTATTTAAAAAAGCATTGTGCATCACTTCCCAAAGAGGAAAATATCGCGATTGCCAAGGACGTCAAAAACATATTTATCGGTAAGGTTTCCGGAGTGATTACCACTTCGACCGACAGTATTTTAATCAACGCATTTGTCGGTACGGTGCAGACGGGACTGTATTCCAACTACAATATTATCCTCGGAACCCTGACGGCAACCTTAAAACAACTGGCGTCGGCCATGCGCGGCAGCGTCGGCAACCTGATAGCGACCGAGCCGCCCAAACATATTCATGTCGTGCTGAACCGGCTGATGTTTTTGATGTTTTATCTGGCATCGTTCTGTGCCTGCTGCTTAACCGGGCTGATCGATCCCTTTATTACGCTTGCCTTCGGCGAGGGGCTGCTACTCCATCGTGTGACGGTCTTTATCTGCATTTTTAACTTGTACATGTCAACCGTCGATATTCCGATATGGAACTTTGTCGCGGCGGCAGGACTGTTTCGCTATGACAAATATATTTCTCTGATCGGATCGGGAATGAACCTTTTGATTTCGTTTCTGCTCGGAAAGCGCATCGGAATGGCCGGTATTCTGCTTGGAACCTCGGCAACCTATGTCATTCAGTTTATTTTGAAGGTGATTCTTTTTTACCGCAGGTTTTTAAAAATGCATTTTTATCAAATTTTATTAAAAAATCTATTGTTTTTCGCCGTAACTGTGATAGAATGTATAGTGACGCAGGAACTTGCCGGCAGGATCGGCGGCATTGTGTCCAATCCGTATCTTGCGTTTATGGCGGCCGCGTTTGTTTCTGCACTGCTTCCGCTCGCGGCAAATACCCTGCTTTTTGCGAAAACCGACGCGTTTCGCTATATGTTTTCACTGGGGCGAAGTGTCTTGAAAAAACGGACGGTTTCGTAAGACACGGCGGCGGAGCTTGTTTCATAATACGTTCGAGGTGACGATACCATGACAAAAAAGGAAGAAAATTTATCGGTAAAACGCTTAAAGGAAAACCGATGGATTCAAACGGCGAGACATTATGCGGATTCTATCTGGGAATACAGTTTAGAAAATGAAAAGATATATATTTACTACGATTCGCTGGCGCACCGATACGACGGCAGCTGGTGCGAGGCGGACGCACTGACGGATTATTTTAAAGACACCCAGCTTTTTCATGTGGACTTTGCAAAATGGGATGAGTATCTCAGTAAAGAGGCGCTGCGTAATTTTTGCGCCGGGGAAGAACAAAGCGCAGAATTTCAGTTAAGATTTCGGGATCAGAACGGCGAACTGCAATGGCACAAGGTTGTCATTGACCGCTGGAGCGATACGCTGCTTATGATATCCAGTGTCAATATTTATAACGAGATCAAGGATAATGCGCTCTACCGTGTTGCGGAAAATGTGTTTGAAAACATCGTTTACATCGAGGAAAAAACCGGGGAGTATGTGCTGCACGACCGAAACCCGGAGATTTCGCCGGTGGATTGTGATTTTAAGTATGACATCATGATCCGTGAATTTTTAAAACGAAATGCACTGCCGGACGAGGTAGAGGTGCTTTACAACAATATGCGGCTCGCCAATGTAAAGCGTGCGCTGGTGAATACCGATAAATACATTATTTACATCACGATGGTGGATAAAAACGGAAGCCTGTCTTATAAAAAGCTGATTTTCCGTTATCTTGACCCGGAAAAAGAGATTATCACGGTTGCAAAAATCGATGTCAGCGATATCATCAAGGAATACGACGATCAGATTAAACATTTTAAAAAGGAAACCTACAATGACGCCTTAACCGGCGTGCGAAACCGCAAATATTTTGAAGAGAAAATCAAAAAACTTAAAATCTCGGCCGGTGTTGCCATTATTGATTTGGATGACTTTAAACTGACCAACGATACGTTTGGACACAGCGGCGGTGATCTTGCGCTGACAACACTTGTGCATACGATACGGGCTCATATTGAGCCGTCTGATATTTTGGTTCGTTACGGCGGTGATGAATTTGTCCTGATCCTGCCTGAGATATCGGAAGACCATTTTGAGGATCGGCTGCACAAAATACAAAACGAAGTTGATCTGGCAAGAGTTGAGGGGTACCAGGGACTGCGGATTTCGGTCAGCATCGGTGGCGTGCTTGCAGACGATGAGACCGTGGAAGAAGCAGTTTTACGGGCGGACAAGCTGATGTACCTTGCAAAAAACAAAAAGAATATGGTCGTTACCGAAAAAACGGCGCTGGCGGAAAATGGACTATCCTCCGATGCCGCGGCGTTGTCATCGCTGCGGCAGCAGGTTTTGATCGTGGATGATTCCGCATTAAACCGCGCCATGCTCTCTCAGATGCTGTCCGGGGAATTTCGGATTCTGGAGGCGGAAAACGGCGCGGAGTGCCTGAAAATACTCCAGGAATACGGAACCGGTATATCGCTTGTGCTTCTTGACATTGTCATGCCAAAAATGGACGGTTTTGAGGTTTTGGCGGCGATGAACCGTGGACATATGATAGAGGATATCCCGGTCGTGATGATTTCCGGCGCGGACTCGGACGCGTATATTCAACGTGCCTACGGGTTGGGTGTTGCCGACTATATCAGCAGACCGTTTGATGCCAAAACCGTGTATCAGCGCGTGTACAATACCATAAAACTGTACTCCAAGCAAAGACGGCTTATCGCGCTTTTGACGCGTCAGGCCGCCGAACGGGAGAAAAACAACCGCATGATGGTCGATGTTTTAAGTCAGATTGTCGAATTCAGAAACGGCGAAAGCGGGATGCACGTATTGCACATCAACGCGATTACCAAACTGCTGTTAGAGCGGCTGATTACAAAGGGAGAAAAATACCGGCTTACCTGGGAGGACCGCGCTTTAATCACAACGGCATCGGCATTGCACGACATCGGAAAAATCGGCATATCCAGAAAGATCTTAAACAAACCCGGAAAGCTGACGCCGCAGGAATTTGAAACAATGAAAACTCACACCGTCATCGGTGAAAATATCCTGAAGGGTTTAAAGCTTTACACCAAAGAGGCGCTGATCAAAACCGCAATGGAAATATCCAGATGGCATCACGAACGCTATGACGGCGGCGGTTATCCGGACGGGCTGCGCGGCGATGAGATTCCGATTTCCGCACAGGTGGTATCGCTTGCCGATGTTTATGACGCACTGATCAGCAAGCGCGTCTATAAAGAGGCGTTTTCGCACGAAAAAGCGATGCAGATGATCTTAGACGGGGAGTGCGGCACTTTTAACCCTATTTTACTGCAATGCCTTTGTGAGATTCAGGATGAATTGATTAAGAATATGGATGATGAAAATAACTAAAGGATCGGGAGGAAACTTTTCATGAATCCAACGAGAAAATCGGGACTCAAAAGCATAACGATTTTCTTTTTGAGTCTTATCATGCTTACTGCGCTGTGCGGCTGCGCACGGCAAAATAATTTGGGTCAGGAAAAGCCGGCAGTCAAAAAGCTGATCGCCGGCAGCGACGAATACGAGCCCTATGTTTACATGGATCAGCAGGGCGGTTATGCCGGTATCGATGTGGAGATTGCAAAGGAGGCCGGCAGACGGATTGGCTATGAGATCGAATTTATAAAAATCAAATGGAGCGAAAAGGACAATGATCTGGCACAGGGTAAGATTGATTGTGCCTGGGGAAGCTTTTCGATGAACGGCAGGGAAGATCTTTATCAGTGGGCCGGCCCCTATCTTACCAGCCGGCAGGTGGTGGCGGTGCGTGCCGACAGTAAGATATACCGGCTTTCTGATTTAGAGGGCAGAGAGGTTGCGGTAGAGGCAACCACCCAGCCCGAAAAAATGTTTTTAGAACACACGGCGGATGAAATCCCGGCCGTCGGACAGGTATACAGTTTTATCAAGCCGGAGGAAGCCTTTGCGGCATTGCGCAAGGGGTATGTCGATGCATGTGCAGGACACGAGATGCTGCTGATGAGTTACAGTAAGAACGCGAAAGAGCGTTATCGGATCTTAAATCAGCCGCTGATGATTTCCGATCTTGGGGTTGCGTTTTCCAAAGAATACGACAGTACGGTGGTTGAGACACTGTCCGCCGCCCTTGCGGAGATGAAAGAGGATGGAACCATTGACCGTATTGTGGAGAGGTATCGCAATATGCTGACAGAGGAGTCAATGGCAGAGCTTACAACGGAAGGAGAATGATCGGTGGCGAAAAGGGCGTTTTTTAAGTGGCGGTTTCGTGGGAGCCATTACCTTTTTACAGCTGTTTTAATCGGTGTAATTCTGGCCGCGGCCGCCTTTGTTTTTTACGGAAATGCAGACATCAAAGACACCGAGACTTCTATGCAAAAGACGGTCAAACATATTCAAAATCAGTGCATGAGCTACGAGGAAGTCGTGGCCGCCGACAAGGTGAAAAGTCTGATCCGGCTGACCGAACAGACGGAAGAAATCAGCAGGGATTTAGAAACGAGCTATCAGCAGTTTGGTTATGATTTTTTAAAGGAATATACCAAGGAGCAGAGAATCTCCGGCGTCATCCTGCTGGATGGGGCGCTGAATGAGGAATATTCGTATTCCAAGGTGGATGTCGGGTATCATGATCTAAAGCATCTTTTCAGTGATAAGGTTGTGACGGATATTCTCGACTACCCGGCTAAAATTTATGCGGAGCGATTGGGCATCGGGGGAAAGTATTACGATGTAGCCGTGCTTGCCAGACTGGACAAAAAGGGGCTTGTCTGCTGCTATCGGTATCAGGATTATGAGATTATGGTGCTCAGCCAGGTTTCGATCGAAAACCTGCTCGACGGCTACATCGTTGACAGAAACGGTATCATCGCCGTGACAAACGCCTATGCCGTACAGGGATCCAATGACAAAAGTCTGCAAGGAAAGCCGGTTTCCGATGTGGAATGGATCCAAAAAATCAACGCGGCCGAACCAAAGAACGGGTTTATAAAGATTGAGGATAACGGCCGCAAATACTACGCCGGAAAATCAAAATATAGATATAATGACATTTACATATGTTACCCTGAGCAAGAAGTTTTTCAGCTTCGGGCAAAGGGCGTCTTTTATGTCGTGTTTATTTATACGCTGCTTTGTCTGCTTTTTTACATCTTCCGGAGCAAGAATGAAAAAAAGTATTTAATCGCGCTGCACAGTCAGTTTGAGACGATTCGTGCCATCAGCATGATTTATGAGACCAATATTTTATTGGATTTAAAGGAAAAGACATTTGAGGTCATTAAGGCGTCGCCCGGTGTGACAGAAGAGATTCAAAATACCAAATGGGAGCATAAAAAGATTCGGTTAAGTGACGCCATCGAGAAGGTGCTGACAAAACACATCGATGCGGAATACCGGGATTTGCATCATACGTTTGCGGATCTTGACACACTTGGCGAACGGTTAAAATCCAAGGATTATGTGGAATGCATTTATAAAACAACGGATAACCACTGGATGCGTGAAATTATTATCCCGAAGGAGCGGGATAAAAACAACAATGTACTTTCCGCAGTTGTGGTTGTCAGAAACATCAGTGAGCAAAAGGAGACAGAGTTTGCATACCAGGAACGCCTGAAAAAGACAACCGCGGAGGCGGTCAGGGCCAATCAGGCAAAGACGGAATTTCTGCGGCGGATGAGCCATGATATCCGCACGCCGATTAACGCGATTTTCGGTATGCTTGAAATCGGCAAGGCCTACCCCGACGATGTCAAAAAGCAGGAATACTGCCGGAACAAGGTGGCAGATGCGTCTGCATTGCTGCTGGAATTGGTAAACGATGTCTTGACTATGAATAAACTCGACTCCGGGAACTTTGCGGCAGAAGAGGCGCCGTTTACACTGCCGGAATCCGTTGCGGAAATTTACTCTGTCATTGAGGTGCTGGCGGATGAGAAAGAGATCCATTTTAAGCCGGAGGAAACCGTGACGCAGCATCCGAATCTGATCGGGTGTAAGCTTTGCGTCAAGCAGATTTTGTTAAACGTTTTAAGTAACGCGGTAAAGTACACAAAGCCGGGCGGAACCATCTGTGTATCCTGTACGGAAACCGGTGTCAAAGACGGAGCATCGATGGTTCGCTTTGTCTGCCGTGACAATGGGGTCGGTATGAGCAAAGCGTTTCAAGAGCATATGTTTGAACCCTTTGCCAGAGAGGAACAGCGTGTGAGCCCCGATTATGACGGGATCGGACTGGGGCTTTCCATTGTAAAGAAGATGGTCGATAGTATGCACGGCGAAATCAAGGTCGAGAGCGAAAAGGGAAAAGGCAGCTGTTTTACCATTTTGCTCCCCATTGCGATTGCACAAGATGAAAATCAGGGGCCGTCCGACCGCGTAAAACCGGCAGAGGCAGAGGAGGCAGCCTCCGCCGGTCAACCGGAATCTGCACTTTGCGGAATCAGCATTTTGCTGGCAGAAGATAATCCGCTCAATATGGAAATCGCGGAATTTATTTTAACCAATGCCGGTGCCTCTGTTGTAAGAGCCAAAGACGGAGAAGAGGCCGTAAAATTGTGGAAGAAATCCGCACCCGGTACATTTGATGTTATTTTGATGGATCTGATGATGCCGCGCCTTAACGGGATTGAGGCAACACGTGCGATCCGAGCGGCCGAAAATCCGGGCAGCAAGCGCATACCGATTATCGCACTGACCGCAAATACCTATGAGACGGATGTGCAGGAATGCCGAAATGCTGGTATGAATGCGCATCTTGCAAAACCGCTCCATGCAAACAATATGGTGCGTGTGATTTTGGAGACTTTAGGAAAGAATCATCAAGAATAGACAACGGCGGAAGGGGAGATTTTTATGACATTAAAAGAATTTTATGAAACAATCGGCGAAAACTATGAAGATGTTTTCAGCCGCTTTGGCGATGAAGCTTTTTTAAAACGGTTTGTGATAAAATTTTTGGATGACCCGTGTTTTTCGGATCTTAAGACGGCGCTCAGCCGCCGTGATACCGAGGCCGCGTTCCGCGCGGCGCATACGCTGAAAGGTATCTGCTTAAATCTTGGGTTTCAGGACTTGTATAAGGAAAGTGCCGCAGTGACCGAAAGATTGAGGGAATGCGTCAAGAGTGAGAGCGCGCCGGCGGATTCGAGGGTGCCGATGAATCTGGAAAGCCGGTATCAGGCTCTGATTCAAAAAATCCGACAGCTTGATTAAAAACAACAAAAGCCGCGCAAACCGCGCGGCTTTTGATTTTATGGGCGTAGCATGATGACGGCGGCCTGGCGCCCGGTATGCTCTTGATGGGTACGATAGGAGTAAAAGGTGTCCGCATGACAGACGGTACAAAGGTTGGATAAATCGATGTGCTCTGCAAGAATCCCCTGCGAGAGCAGCTGATCCTGATTCATACGCCAGATATCAACCAAAAAACGGCCGTCCTCCATTTCCTTACAATAGGAGGGGGGAAAAATCTCCGTTGCTTCACTGCCAAAGGTAAAGCAGCAGGGACCGATGCTCGGCCCGATGGCGCAGCGGATATCCAAAGGATCGCATTGGTATTTTGTCTGCATAAGCATGACAGTCTTTTTGGCAATTTCCTTTACCGTGCCGCGCCAGCCGGCGTGAACCGCGGCAATCACCCTGCGCTTTGGGTCTAAAAGTAAAATGGGAACGCAGTCCGCCGAAAAAACAATCAGTGAAATGCCGGTTCGATCTGTAATTAAGGCATCCGTATCATAAATATCACTGGGTTTTGTGACGCCTTTTCCGGCATCATCTTCCGTGACGGGGCGAATGTGATCGGTATGTGTTTGCCGGGACAACACCATGGATTCCATGGGAATCTTCAAATCATCTGCTAAAAGCCGGTAATTTTCCATGACGGACTCCGTGTTGTCATCAACCCGAAACCCTAGGTTCATGCCTAAAATGTTACCGTGGCTCACACCGCCTTTCCGGCAGGTAAAGGCGTGGGTGACGATGCCTGTCTCACAAAAAAGGTCGGATTGCAGGTACTGCCGATTTTCTTTTTGATACCAGATCATAAATTCCTCCTAAAGCCGTGCAAAACGCAGGCGCCCTACCGAAACCGTTTTCCCGGTTTGCGGATCAATGTCAAAAATGCAGCCGTGAAAGAATACCTCGCCCTCGGCCTTTTCAAAACGAAACCGTTTGCCCGTCTGCATATAAAAGTTTATAATGATCTCTTTTTTTACGCCCAGGACAGAATCCTCCACCCCGGTCATTCCCAGATCGGAAATAAATCCCGTACCGCCGGGCAGGATTCGCTCATCCGCGGTCTGCACATGGGTATGGGTGCCGAACACCGCGCTGACCCTGCCGTCTAAAAAATGCCCCATTGCGATGCGCTCGCTGGTGGCTTCTGCGTGCATATCCACAATGATGATATCGGCATCCATTTGTTTTAAGGCGCGATCCGCTGCGTGAAACGGGCAATCCGCCGGACTCATGTTGACCCTGCCGATCAGGTTTAATACGCCGATCCTTACGCTGCCGGTGTCCCAGACGACAAATCCGTTTCCCTCGATCTCCGGCGGAAAGTTATACGGACGGATCACACGGGGATTTTCTTCCAAAACCTGCGCCCCCTCGCGGTTTGCAAAGGTATGATTGCCCATTGTAATAATATCGACGCCGCGGTCGATCAGAGTATTTGCAATGTCAACCGTAATGCCGTTTGTATTTGCGGCGTTTTCACCGTTTGCAATACAAAAATCGATATTGTATTGCTTTCGGATGCGGTTCAGATTGTTATAAATATATTCGCGGCCGTCCTCTGCCACGATATCTCCGATTGCCAAAATACGCATGTTGTACCCTCCTAGCTGCGTTGTCTGACTGCTTCATAAAGCAGAATGCCGGACGCGACCGAGGCGTTCAGCGACTGGATTTCTCCCAGCATCGGGATTTTTACCAAAAAGTCGCACGCCTCCCGCGTCAGGCGTGAAATGCCGTCACCCTCACTGCCGATCACCACGGCAAGCGGTCCGGTCAGGTCGCATTCTGTATATAGCTGCGTGCCGGAAAGATCGGTGCCGACAACCCAAATTCCGCGTTTTTTTAATTTTTCCAGTGTTTGTGCGATGTTGGTTACCCGTGCAACCTTGGTATATTCCACGGCGCCGGCCGAAACCTTTGCCACCGTGCCGTTGAGTGCGGTGCTGCGGTTTTTGGGGATAATGACGCCGTGCACGCCCGCGCCGTTTGCGCTGCGCAGAATACTGCCGAGGTTATGCGGATCGGTAATCCCCTCCGCAATCACCAAAAAGGGCGGCTCACCGCGATCCTCGGCGAGTTTTAGAATATCCTCTAACTCCGCATAGGCGTGGGTCGCGATGGCTGCCGCAACACCCTGATGGTTCTCGCCCTCACAGAGAGTATCCAATTTTCTGCGATCCACAAAGCGATAGAGGATGCCGCGATCCTTTGCCAAAGCGCGGATATGCGCAATCTGGGAATGACGCAGTCCGTCCTGAATCCAGATTTTGTCGATCACGGTTTTTCCTGCCTCTAACGCCTCAATGACCGGGTTGCGGCCATAAATAATATCGTCTTTCATTCGTGAAAATCACCTTTCTGTTTTAAATCTCACTTTTCTTTTGCGGTTTCCAAAGGACGGATATCCGAGAGATAAACGGAGAAAATGGAATCACCGATTACAAGGTTAAAGTTTTTCCCTTTCAGATACAAGACCTCGTTCACTGTCACGCCGTGCGTATTTTTCTTTCCTTTTAAGCAAGAGGAAAAGGTCACCCGGCATTTTTCCGCATCGCCGTCGATTGCATCCTCGTGCATGGCGGTCAGCGCACCAAGCTCGGTTGCGTAGTCGCCGTCCGTACAGGCCATGCCCTGCACAATGCCGGACAGGGTCTCTTTCGGCGTGGACTGGCAAACGTAAGTAAAGAGATAATTTTCTGTCTCGTCCGCCTTGCTGCCCCAGGTAATTTTATAGAGCAGCGCAAAAATGCTGACGGCCAAAATTCCGATCAGCAGTAAATCGATGATATTAAATTTCCAAAATATTTTTCTGCCCATAACGCGCCCTCCCTGCCGGTGACAATGATTCTGTAACCTCATCTCACAGTATAGCCTAACCGAAAGGAAAAAGCAAGAAAAACACGTCACAAAAATGGAGCCGCGGCAAAATGATTTTATTTTGCCGCAGCCTCTAGCCGAAAGGGAGTAATCCGAACCCGCCTGAGAAGGCGAAATTTCGGCACCTTTCGGCTTGTCATCTTTGCAAGGCGCCGAGCCTTGCTGCATCTTCCGCACCAAAATCTGCTCAAAATTGAATCCTTTTCAGGTCGTAGAATTTTGAGA